>MWWA01000015.1_pt1 | contig 71080 bp, 55 predicted proteins | sample 1047341 | NCBI WGS metagenome assembly MWWA01 (sample SAMN06349978, study PRJNA376086) | soil metagenome | isolation source: MS5-1 sample Antarctic (ecotone) soil | place: Antarctica | collected 2015-01-13
GTTCTGCATGCTTGCCTGCGTTAACTCTATCATCGACCACTCATCTGCAAGACCACTTCGGTGATTGAGCAAATCACGAATGGTAACAGGTTCACTCCACGTAGGTAACTCCGGAAAAAATTTCCTGATTTTATCATTAAAACTAAGCAGCCCTTGCTGCTCCATCAGCACCGCTGCAATGGATATGAACTTTCTTCCTTCCGAGTACGGAAGCCGCACAACAGTATTATGTGTAAAGGGTGCGTTGTATTCCAAACTTGCCAATCCGTAAGCTTTCTTTGCAATTACTTTTCCATTCTGTAACACTGATACAGCAACACCTGGTGTGGTGCTATTGAAAGAAGAAAAGATGCTGTCCAATTTTTTTTGCAGTTGCAGGTTTGAAGCGGATACAGTGTTAACCTTAGCAGCTGGTGATTTTGTTTTTTGTGCTTCTGCCTTTATCATTATCAATAAGAGCAAGAGCAGTAAAGATGTCTTTTGAAGCATAAAATTTTTGATTTTTACTGCAACTGTGTGCAATCGGTTATTCTTTTCACGTAAGTAAAATGCCTTTGATGCGATCACCATTGTGCAACAATTTAATTCATTCAAAAAAATCTTTCTTCAGGGTCAAATCCAGATGTAGTTTTCTAAAGTAGGCTATGTTACTCAAGATCAACAAAAGAGTAAATGTTTTCTCCATTTTAAATGATTTATTTATTTACCAAGGTTCCCTGCGATGACACCCATTTCCATTCACCATTGCGTTTCACCCACACATCATACCACCGCATTCGGTTGTTGTCGAATGGAATTCCCTTTTTTGTTCCTTTTGTTACAGAATAGTATATGGCTATCGCAGTGTGATCAAACAGTTGCACTTTAAAATCATCAAGTATCAAAGTATCAATAATGTGATTTTCTTTTATTCTTTCCATACTGCTTTTAAATATTCCATCGAGCTCCTGCTGTTTGCTTTGCTTTTTGTGTGGATAAACAGAAATAAAATCATCATTCATCAACTTTGCAATAGCTGCTGTATCAAATTTAAATTCGGATGTAATTGCGTGATAAGTCAGTGCTTTTATGTGCTCTGTTAATGTATCTTTTTGAAGATTTTTATAACCGCCGGATAAACAAAATTCGGGTAAATGTCATAAGAATTCTTTCTTAAATCTCTCCTGTTGTAATTGCCTGCAGTTATAATCAACACTAAATCATTTTTTTTATCCAACAGAATTATTTGTCCTCCATTTCCCTGTGCTTGCACATAATCAACCAATTCACCTTTGATCTTTTCTGTATAAATCCAGAATTGATTACTGTAGCCTACAAATGGTACAATTGAATCAGCAAACGGAGTACTTATTTGACTTAATAATGTTTGCTTTACCAGGTGTGTTGGAATAATTTTCTTGCCCTTCCACATGCCATTGTTCAAGAACAGCAATCCAAACTTTGCCAGATCCCTGGATCGCAATCTTAAACCTGAAGCTGCAGATGGTTTTCCGTCAATGTTTTTTACCCATGTGTACTTTTCAATACCTAATGGTTTGAAAAGATGCTGCTGTGTAAATTTGTCAACAGACATTTTTGTTACTTTTTCTATTATAGCTGCAAGTACCTGTGTGCACCCGCCGCTGTAATTGTATTTCTTACCCGGAGTATCCACTATTTTTTGGCTTAAAACAAACTCAATGGCATCAGGAGAATTGTTCATTTTTATTTCGCTGTTTCGCGGATCCAGGTATGATATTTCCTCATCCCACTCTATTCCTGCAGTCATATTCAGCAGATGTTGAACAGTGAGCTGCTTTTTCATACCTGTATCATGCTTTGCATATTCTGGAAAGAAGTCAAACACCCGCTGGTTTAGGCTTTTGATTTTCCCCTGTGCATGTGCAATCAAAATCGCGGCTCCTACTACACTTTTTGTGATGCTTCTTACATCATGAAGGCTGTCGCGGTGGTGATCTTTGAAACCAACGAAACCTACTCCTCTCGTTACATCAGTTCCTGGGAAATACTGTTCATACACCAACTTATTGTTACGTAGAATTAATACACTATGGATATTTGTGTAATTGCCACTGGTGATGGAATCAGTGATTACATTTATAAATTTTTCATTGATACCAACTTCTTTCAGCGTTGCTGTTTTTATGCCGTCGCTGAGTTGAGCGGGTTTTTTGTATGGAGTTGCTGCCTGCCTCAGCTTTTTCATTTGGAATTGTTCTACCATGTGTCGAATGGCGTGCACCACTGTGTCCGGCTGAGACCTTGCTATGTGATGGCCGCTGTTGGTGATGATCTCATAATTCAGATTGGGTCTTTTCTGTGCCCATTTTTCGAGTTCTTCAATCCAAATTTTATTTAAAGGATAAGATGGATCTCTGTCTTGACCGCCAGAAGCTTTGCCGGCAGCAATCAGCAAATATGTTGGTGTAGTATGTTGTGCATCAGATCTTCTTGCCTGATTCATGCTGCTGTCGAAGAACCGCATTTCTTCACGTTCTCCAATTCGGTTTTTACTCTCCAAAATATCTTGTATATACTTTCTATCTTCCGCCATCAGTTCGGGAAATTCTTTTTCAAACCGGGCATAAAACTCTTCGGGTGCAGGATCAACAAGCACAAGACCAGCAACGTCTTTTGGAAATAATCCTGCAAACACGCTCACAAAAGCACCTCCCAAAGACCAACCTGCAAGCACATAAGGTGGCTTGATACCCGCTTTATTTAGTGCTTCTCTTAATTCTTTTGCTACTGTTATTGCATCTCTTGAGCTACTGCACGTATCAGAATTCAGATATCCTGGTCTGTCATAAGAAACTACTCTTGCAAATCTTGATATTTTTTGTTGTACACTATCCCATGTTCTGTGACTAGATCCGCCACCAGCTTCCAGGATCACTGCAGGATTGCCGGCACCGGAAGCATAAAGCGTCATCACATGATCATGCACTTTTAATTTTAGCGTGTCTGTTCGTTGGGCGACAGATGCAACCGGGTAAGCAAGTGAGATTATTACCAGTAAAAAAAGCTTATTCATAGATCATAAGTTGATTTACCACAAATAATGCAGCCACCACTTTAGTTTATTACTTCCTTTCCGTGATCAGGAACTATAAAAATAGATTTGTTCCAGAACTATTGAAGGTGTTTCAATTCAATACCGCATGGAAATATCTTTCTGCTGCTGTTGCAGGAAGTAAAAATTAATAACCAGCAGTTGAGAAAACTTTTTCATTATTGAATTTTTAAAATCCTTTCTGCATTCCTTTTCTCACATGAAATCTTCTGAAATGAAAGTAATTAAAGTGTTTTTTTTATCGGCATCCATCTATTCTTCCATTTCTTGCCTGGGTCTCCTTTTCTTCGTTTTGAAACGCAAATTCTATGTTGGCCATTATTAACTCAGTTCCCACCTGGCAACCTCTGCCCCATTCTTATTTTGTTAATGAAATTAAGGACAAATGTTCATCTGCTATTGTATTATAACGGTAAGAGAAAAGCCTCAATAGCTTAACTGGCAATGGCAAGAGGTTTATAAAAATACTTCAATTATTAGAAATATCCATTGGGCACGCCTTGGTTTTGCGATGCCATTTATGGTGCCAGGCCACTCCCTTTTTACATGTCGATAATGCATTTTCTCAGCTCACTTCTTCGTTTACAATTTTTTGTTTGCAAGATTCTGTGTAGAATAGTTGTTGCAGCCCTTTGCGTTGGGAGCTTTGTTTTTACTCATTTTTTGAACTGCTTTTTGTTGATTTATCCAATTTTTTGGAGTCAACCTATTTCAGGCGTTACAAGGCCAGACCAATTCAGTGTTTTTACCAGGACAGGAAGGACTGGAAATTCCGGTTATACCTAGGCGCACTAAAAAAGCTTCCCTTGGGGAGAAGCTTTTTGCGGTGAGGGCGGGATTCGAACCCGCGGTAGAGTTTAACCCCTACGGCAGTTTAGCAAACTGCTGATTTCAGCCACTCATCCACCTCACCATACGATACGGCCTTTTTGCAAGGGTTGCAAAAATAGGGATTAACCCATAATAACTTTTAAAATGAACTTGATTTTCTGAAATTACATGGCAGCCAGTTGAACCTTTTGCTGAAGTTCCATTACACTGTCCCTGAAGGTGCCATCCGTATCCATCAGGTCTTTAACGGTCTGGCAGGAATGGATCACTGTAGTGTGATCCCGGCCTCCAAAATGTTCGCCTATTGTTTTCAATGAATTTTTGGTAAAGGCTTTAGCAAGGTACATGGTGATCTGCCTGGCCTGAACGATCTCACGCTTCCTTGTTTTCTGAAGCAATTTATCGTAAGGCACATCGAAATAATCACAAACCATTTTCTGTATGGTGTCTATTGTGATCTCTTTGCTGGATGTTTTTACAAAATTTCTCAAAACTTTTTTAGCCAGATCTAAATCGATCTCCCTGCGATTGAGCGAAGATTGTGCCAATAAGGATATAAGCGCACCTTCCAGTTCCCTGATATTTGTGTTGATATTATAGGCAATATATTTCACAACCTCCTTGGGCATTTCCAGTCCGTCATTCTTCATTTTGCGTTCCAGAATCTCAATCCGGGTATCATAATCCGGCATCTGGATATCCGCACTTAAGCCCCAGCGAAACCTGCTCAATAAACGCTCCTGTACACCTTCGAGGTCTTTTGGAGATTTATCGGAAGTCAGTACCAGTTGTTTGCCCGACTGGTGCAGGTGATTGAAGATGGCAAAAAAAGCATCCTGGCTTTTTTCCGCACGGTTGAAGAACTGTACATCATCAATGATCAACACATCTATCAGCTGGTAAAAATGAATGAAATCATTAATGGCATTGTTGCGGCTGTGATCAACAAACTGGTTGATGAATTTCTCTGAACTCACATACAGAACCACTTTGTTGGGCGCTGCTCTTTTCACTTCGTTCCCTATGGCCTGTGCCAAATGCGTTTTTCCCAAACCAACACCGCCATATATAACAAGAGGATTAAAAGAATTGGCTCCCGGCTTTTCGGCAACGGTTTTACCTGCCCTTCGTGCTACCCGATTGCTGTCGCCTTCTATAAAAGCATCAAAAGTATAATTCGGATTGAGCTGCGGGTCGATATGCATCTTCTTCAACCCAGGAATAACAAAAGGATTTTTTACCGGGGTGTTGATCACCAGTGGAAAATCCATCTCGTTATTGGTAAATGATTTATAGCTGTTGCCTGACATGTCAACGGTTACCGGCTTATTGTAATTGTTTCCGCCATCCACCATGATGCGGTATTCGAGGCGTGCTTCTTTTCCCAGTTCTCTTTTTAATGTTTTAGCCAGGAGGTTTACATAATGTTCTTCAAGGTATTCATAAAAGAACTGGCTGGGTACCTGGATCACAAGAACATTCTGTTTTAATAAGACAGGTTTGATTGGTTCAAACCAGGTTTTAAAATGCTGCCACTCCACTATATCCTTTATAATCGACAAACAATTGATCCAAACAAGTTCTGCATTTTTCTCCATGTACGCTAGGCAGGTTTATAAGTTATTATCGTTTTGAAAAATTTTTCAACAGTATGTGTAAAAAAAAAATTTTTTGCGACAGGAAAGCGAATATCTAAAAAAGGCTGCGAAAAAAAAATTTTTATTCACCTGTTTTTTTAGTAGCGTATAGTATGGGTTAAGGAAAAAAATCTTTCGCACATTTTTACAAACAGATGGCCTGTAAAAAATCGATTTCGCTTCAATAAATTTCAGGTGAATTGGGCAAAAAGATAAAGCATTTCAATCATAGTTTTTTTTTTATTTTCATCCACCTTACATTTTTTTTCTTCCTCCACAACAGGCTGTTTTATTTACTGCACCTTTGCAGGGGCATCCTTTCAGGATAAAAACCTGGCCATGCAAAAAATAATTTCATTAAGGGTAAGGCCTTCCGAAGCGGCCGATCCTATTTTATTAAAAGCCTTACTGGCACAGCATCTGGCCGGCGATCCCGGTAACATCAGTGGGTTTCATTTGATCCGGCATTCGCTTGATGCCAGAGGCAAACAGCCCTGGGTAGCTCTCACGCTGAATGTATTCATTGATGAACCTTTTTATCCCTTTGCACTTCGAGTGCCTGAATTCAAAGATGTCAGCAGGGCAGAAAAAAAAATCATCATTGTAGGTGCCGGCCCGGCAGGTCTGTTTGCTGCATTGCGTTTAATTGAACTGGGCATCAAACCCGTGATCATTGAAAGGGGGAAGGATATCCGTTCACGCAGAAGAGATCTTGCTGCTATAAACAAAGAAGGGATGGTAAACCCCGAAAGCAATTATTGCTTCGGAGAAGGCGGTGCAGGAACTTATAGCGATGGTAAACTCTACACCCGCAGTAATAAAAGAGGCGATATCAACCGCATCCTGCATATCCTGGTCAGGTTTGGTGCTACGGAAAAGATCCTCTACGAAGCGCATCCGCATATTGGAACCAACAAGCTGCCGCAGATCATAACCGCTATCAGAAATGAGATCATCGCCTGCGGAGGAGAAGTACATTTTGAAAAAAAACTTACCGGTATTATTGTAAAAAATGCAGAAGCTAATGGTGTTAGGTTTCAAACCGGAGAAACCGTTGAAGCAAATGCCATCATTCTTGCAACAGGACACTCGGCCCGGGACATTTTTGAAATGCTTCATGAACAGAAAATCTTAATTGAAGCTAAACCTTTTGCTTTGGGTGTGCGTGTGGAACACCCCCAAACCCTGATCGACAGCATTCAATACCATTGTCCCGTACGCGATGCTTTTTTACCACCTGCATCTTACAGCCTCGTGCACCAGGTGGAAGGAAATGGTGTATTTTCTTTTTGCATGTGTCCCGGTGGGATTATTGCACCCGCCGCCACCAGCCCGGATGAAATTGTAGTGAATGGATGGTCGCCTTCAAAAAGAAACAATCCTTTTGCTAACAGTGGTATTGTTGTAACAGTTGAAAACCAAAAGCTTAAAGCTTTTCAAAAATCCGGACCACTTGCTGCACTTGCCTTTCAAAAAGCAGTGGAGCAAAGAGCATTTATTGCAGGTGGTGGCAAACTGGTGGCACCCGCGCAAAGACTTTCAGACTTTACAAATAAAAAGCTTTCCTCCACGCTGCCGGACTGCAGTTATTTACCGGGCATCAATGCTGCACCATTGAATGAGGTTTTGCCTGATTTTGTTTTCACCGCGCTTCAGCAGGCCTTTATTGCTTTTGGAAAAAAAATGAAAGGCTACCTTTCCAATGAAGCCGTTGTAGTGGCTACCGAATCACGCACCTCTTCTCCGGTAAGAATTCCACGTGATAAAGATTCGCTGGAACACCCGCAGATCAAAAACTTTTATCCTTGTGGTGAAGGGGCTGGTTATGCAGGTGGTATTGTAAGCGCCGCCATGGACGGAGAAAGAGTAGCAACAAAAGCTGCCTCGGTGATTTGATTTTTCAGTTTCCGCTGAATGGCGGAACAACATCCTTATAAATGGTAAGAACCCCCTTCTAAATTTCATTACTTTAGCGCCTGATTTTATCGCATGTGCATTTTGCACATTGCGCCATTTAATACCTCAGCTAACTGCCATGAACCTGATAGAAGCAAAAAATCTTAAAAAATATTACGCCACTCAGAAAGCGGTTGATGATATTAGTTTTTCTGTTGCACCCGGAACCATCTTTGGATTACTGGGACCCAATGGAGCTGGAAAAACCACGCTGCTGCGCATGATCACCGGTATTTTTTATCCTGATGAAGGTGAGATCCTTTTTGAAGGCAAACCATTTGATCCCCAGAAAGATATTGAGAAGATCGGTTACATGCCCGAAGAACGTGGTCTGTACAAAAAAATGAAGATCGGTGAGCAGGCCCTTTACCTCGCGCGTTTGAAAGGTTTGTCCAAGGCGCACGCTATGGAACTGATCAGGGAATGGTTCCAAAAACTGGAGATGGAAAGCTGGTGGAATAAAAAAGTGGAAGACCTGTCAAAAGGGATGTCGCAAAAGCTCCAGTTTGTAACAACAGTGCTGCACCAGCCCAAACTGATCATCCTGGATGAACCCTTCAGTGGACTCGATCCTTTGAACAGCAATATTATCAAGGACGAGATCTTTAAACTGGCAAAAAACGGCGCCACCATTATTTTCAGTACCCACAGGATGGAACAGGTGGAAGAGATCTGCGATCACATTATACTGGTAAACAGGGGACAAAAGATACTGGATGGAACCGTAAAAACGGTGAAACAGCAATACAAGGAAAACCTTTTTAAAATTGGTTTTGATGAACTTCCCCGCGGAGCCGCACATCCTTCTTTCGCGGTACTCGACCAGCATGCCGACCATAGTTTGAAGATCAGGATCAATGATGGATATAAACCCAATGATGTATTGAGGCACTTCCTGCAGGAGAATGCGCCCATTACTGCTTTTCAGGAGATCCTTCCTTCGCTGAACGAGATCTTCATCAAACTGGTAGAAGGCGCACCCGCTGCCAGGCAATTCCAAAACGTAACAGCTTAAAAATATTGTATGAATAAAACATGGTTGATCATTCAACGAGAATACCTGAGCAGGGTAAGAAAAAAGACCTTTATTCTTTCCACCATACTTACACCGCTTTTCTTTGTGCTGTTGATTGCAGCGGTGATCTTTATAACGGTGAAGAGCATACGCAATGAAAAAATTGCGGTGGTGGACCCATCGGGCATTTTAAAGGAAAGCCTTGAAAGCAGCAAAACCGTAACCTATGAATTCCGCTCCGATGTAGACACAGGGAATTTCGTGGCCAAAGGATTTGCGGCTATTTTATATCCGCCACAAAGCAGCATCAACAACACCAAAAACTTTCGCATCATAACCAAAAAAAGTTTGAGCAGGTATGCCAATGAAAGAGTGGAAAAAGACATCAGCCGTACCATGGAAAACAACCTGATTTCCGATTCGCTGAAGATTGACCCCCAAACCATTGATAACCTTAAAAAAAGTGCAGGCGAAACCAAAATTGATTTTGCCAAACTGGGTGAAAATGAAAACACCGGTGGATCCAACTTCAATGTTGCCAGCATCATTGGTTATATCACGGCATTCCTGATTTATATTACCCTGTTTATTTATGGCATTATGGTGATGAGGGGTGTAATGGAAGAAAAGACCAACAGGATTGCGGAAGTAGTCATCTCTTCAGTAAAACCTTTCCAGCTGATGATGGGGAAGATCCTGGGTATCGGTGCTGTTGGTCTCACACAGTTCCTGATGTGGATCGTTTTGATTATTGGACTGAGTGCCATCATGATGTCTTTTATTCCAGCTGAAATGTTGCAGCAGGTACAGGAAAACCAGGCGCGCATTCCTGGCAGCGCGGGCGAAACTTCTGATGCCATGAGAAACATGGCCAGTATTACCACCAACCTTTCTACTGTAAACTGGCCTCTGGTGATTGGCTGTTTTATATTTTATTTTCTTGGAGGTTACCTGTTCTACGCTGCTTTGTTTGCGGCAGTAGGCAGTGCAGTAAATGAAGATGCACAGGATGCGCAAAGCCTGACCTTCCCTATTACAATGCCCATCATCATTGCCATCATCATCATGGTCAATTCCATTAATGATCCAACCAGTTCGCTGGCGAAATGGAGCAGCATCATTCCTTTCTTTTCACCCATCGTTATGACCTCCCGTGTACCTTTTGGTGTACCGGATACCGTTGCCTACTGGGAATTGGGTTTATCAATGGTTTTGCTGATCCTCGGGTTTTTATTTACCACCTGGCTGAGTGCCAAGATCTACAGGACCGGCATTTTGCTTTATGGTAAAAAACCGTCATGGAAAGAAATGGCGAAGTGGCTGGGGAGATAAGAGGGGTGAGGGTTGAGGGGATTGCTTCGTCCTGCCTCCTCGCAATAAAATCCTTCGCGGCTTCGCGCCTTAGCGGCAATTCACTCTGTGTTCCTCCGTGCCTCGGTGCCTCCGTGGTTCAAGATTCCTTCTTCGTGCCTTAGCGCCTTAGCGGCAATTCACTCTGTGCTCCTCCGTGCCTCGGTGCCTCCGTGGTTCAAGATTGCTTCTTCGTGCCTCCTCGCAATAAAATCCTTCGTGCCTTAGCGCCTTAGCGGCAATTCACTCTGTGCACCTCCGTGCCTCGGTGCCTCCGTGGTTCAAGATTGCTTCGTTGGGCCTCCGATTACTTTCAACCAAAAAAAAACGGGATGCGCTACACATCCCGTTTCAAATAATTTATTTCACATCCCTTATTCTTCAAAATCAGTGAACAGCAGCCCTGGCATCATCAAAAAAGATTCCACTTCATTCATTTCGATATTCAACTGGCAACCTTCATCACCACGAATGAATACTTTATCCTTCGTTACTTTTTTGAAACCATCTTTTTCAAAAACCAGTTTATAAGTTCCGGGCTTAAGGTCGTTAAAAAAATAATTCCCGTTACCATCGGTAGTCGCTGTCTTTTCTTTTTTATTGGCTACGTAAGCAACCACGTTCACATTTCCGAGCGGTTTTTTAGTTTCTGCATGTATCACTCCGCCGGCAATATCATTTTTCTTAGTTTCATCACCATTTCCTGGATTGGTATTCGCCCTGGCCACAAATGCAGTGGCAGAAAATAAAAGCGAAAGTGTAAGGAGTTTAAGTTTCATGCTGATGGTTTTAAGTGTACCTATACATTAATGTCTAAAATTATATAAATTTTACGGGATCCTGCAAGGCAGCTTCAAATTCTTTCATCACATTTTCCACGATCACTCCCGCAGGAAGTATTTCTTTTACCAGGGCGCTCACCTGCCCGATCTCCAGTTCCCCTTCTTCCATGTCGCCTTCGCACATGCCCTTTTTTGCTCTTGCCCTGCCAAGGAGCTGCGCCAGCGTTTCCTTATCGGCCCCATTTTCCTCGGCTTCCTGCACCTTTTTGAAAAAACTGTTTTTCAAAAGCCTGACGGGCGTTAATTTTTTTAAGGACAGCTGCGTACTGCCTTCCGCTGCTTCAACAACAGCCTGTTTAAAAAGAATATGAGAGGAGGCCTCTTCACTGGCCACGAATCTTGTTCCTATCTGAACCCCTTCCGCACCCAATACCATGGCAGCCAGCATTTGTCTTCCGGTGGCAATACCACCCGCAGCAATCACCGGTATCCGCACCGCCGATACCACGGCCGGAATTAAAACCATTGTGGTGGTCTCTTCTCTCCCATTGTGCCCACCGGCCTCAAAACCTTCGGCAACAACAGCATCACATCCGGCGGCTTCCGACTTCAATGCAAATTTGCTGCTGCTCACCACATGAACCACTTTGATTCCATTTGATTTGAAATGGCTGGTCCAGGTAGCCGGATTGCCCGCTGAAGTAAAAACAATGGGTACTTTTTCTTCAATGATGATCTGAATGTGCTGATCCAGGTCGGCGTATAACAAAGGCACGTTGACGGCAAAGGGTAAGCTGGTAGCAGCTTTGCATTTCCTGATGTGATCGCGCAGCACATCGGGATACATGCTGCCTGCACCAATGATGCCCAAACCTCCGGCATTGCTAACGGCACTCGCCAGCTTCCATCCACTCGCCCAGACCATACCCGCCTGGATGAGGGGATAACGGATGTTGAAAAGTTGAGTGATGCGTGTATTCAATTTGAAGACTGTTTAATTTGTTCGATCATATCCTACGATCTTAATGAAATATATTTAACACCCAGTTGATGTAATTGTTCCATCACTTTTCCAGAGGCATTATCGGATGTAAACAGCGCAACGGCTTCAAATCCCCGGGCAAGACTGGTTGTCGTTTCGTTCAAAACTTTTTCTGTAAAACCCAATTCGTGTTTCCCTTCTGCTGCTCTTTCCATAAAAGGCTTGTCAAATCCGTGCGTACTGTACACTAATGTTTTCATGAAATTATTTTAAAACCTGGCAGAATTAGCGAAGTAAACAAATCTTCAGCGGCCAATTGCTCAACCACTGTTCAACAACCCCACCTTCGCTTTGCTTCGGCGGGCAGGCATTCAACAACTGTTCAACCACTATTCAACCACCATCACCCCAAATCAATATCCGTATTGTCGCCAATATTGAGCCTGCGGGTTTCGCCGCGAATGCTGGTATCGCTTCCAATGAGTGAGAGGTCCAGTACAATATCATTCAGGTTGGAAAAAGACCCGATGATCGAATTTTTTATGATGGAAGAATCAATGATGGTGTTATCGCCAATAGTGGCATTAGGACCCACAATAGAGTTTTTAATCGAACAGTTCTTCCCGATACTCACTGGCTGCACCAGCACCGTATTCTCGTATTCAGGACATTGCTCCGCTTTTGCTCCAAATTTCTTTAGCAATGTGCAGTTTGATTCCAGCAGGCTTTGTGGTTTACCACAGTCAAACCAGCTGTCAACCCTGAAGGCGCTGAAGTTGGCACCTTTCTGTATCATGCAATCCAGCGCATCGGTAATGCTGTATTCTCCATGGGTTCTGATGCCCTGCCTGATGTTGACTTCCAGGCACTGGAACATCAATTCGGTTTCGCGGATCTTGTACACGCCCACTAATGCCATGTTGGATTTAGGTATCTGTGGCTTCTCCACCAGGTGCAGGATCTTTTGATCTGTATCCATTTCCGCTACACCAAAAATTCTTGGATCATCAACCTTGCGCACACCGATCATGGAAGTTGGACTTTTGATCACAGCTGCTACGTCAAAATCACAAATGGTATCGCCAAGCACAATGATCACTTCATCATTTTCTACAATATTGCGCGTAAGCCTAACGGCATGTCCTATACCCTGACGGTCGTTCTGGTAAACAAAATGAACCGTTAGCGATGGATAGTTATTCTTCACAAAATCCTGGATCTTATCTCCGAGATAACCAACAATGAAAATGAATTCATGAACACCCGCGTCGCGGAGTTGGTCAACAATGATGCTGAGTACCGTTTTACCCGCAAGCGGAATCAGGGCTTTTGGCTGGGTGTATGTATGCGGCCTGAGCTTGGTACCTGCACCTGCAACTGGAATAATTGCTTTCATTGATAATTGTTTGGATGGCCTTTGCGCTTCACAAAAACACCGCCACCATTTTTTATTGATGAACCAATAAAAGGAGCGGACGAAAATACAGATTTTTAAATCAAACAAACCAATTGCCTTTACTATGGCCTAAGTCTTATTTTTGTGCCGTTCCCGGAAATTATTTAAACACCGTTGCTGATGTAATTCTTACCTTGATCCCAAAATTCATTGCAACCGGCAAAAATAAATAAGCTCGAAAAACCAGGAGCCAAATGAAATATATGCAAAGAGATCAACAGGTATTTGATATCATTAAAAAAGAACTCGACAGGCAAAGAAATGGTATAGAACTGATCGCTTCTGAAAACTTCACTTCCTTCCAGGTAATGCAGGCCATGGGAAATGTGATGACGAACAAATATGCCGAAGGCTATCCAGGCAAAAGATATTATGGCGGTTGTGAATTTGTTGACGAAACCGAGCAGTTGGCCATCGACCGAATCAAAAAAGTATTTAATTGTGCTTATGCCAATGTACAGCCGCACAGTGGTGCGCAGGCCAATGCAGCCCTCATGCTTGCTGTTTTAAAACCGGGTGATAAAATTCTTGGACTGGACCTCAGCATGGGCGGTCACCTGACCCATGGCTCACCCGTAAATTTCAGCGGCAAGATCTATGATCCGCATTTTTATGGCGTTCATAAAGAAACAGGCCTGGTGAATTATGAGCAGATGGAAACAGTGGCGCGGAAGGAAAAACCCAAAATGATCATCTGTGGTGCTTCTGCCTATAGCCGGGAATGGGATTATGCAAGGATCAGGAAACTGGCTGATGAAGTGGGTGCATTTGTGATGGCTGATATTGCACATCCTGCAGGACTGATCGCGAAAGGTTTGCTGGCATCACCTTTTGAACATTGCCATTTTATAACCTCCACCACGCATAAAACATTAAGAGGCCCACGTGGCGGTATTATTCTGATGGGAAAGGATTTTGAAAACCCTTTCGGGCTGAAAGATCCTAAAGGTAATACGCGGATGATGAGCCACCTGATCGACATGGCTGTATTTCCCGGCACCCAGGGCGGACCACTGGAACATGTGATCGCCGCCAAAGCCATTGCATTTGGAGAAATTCTGGACAGCGAATTTGATCAATACGCGCTGCAGGTGCAAAAAAATGCACAGGCCATGGCAAAAGCCTTTGTTGATAAAGAATACCACATCATCAGCGGTGGAACCGACAACCATCTTATGCTGATCGATCTGCGCAATAAAAACATCACCGGCAAAAAAGCACAGGAAACGCTGGACCGTGCGCACATCACTTTAAATAAAAACGCCGTGCCTTTTGATGATAAAAGTCCTTTTGTTACATCAGGCATCCGGGTGGGTGTGCCCGCCATTACCACCAGGGGTATGAATGAAGCGCACATGCAAACCGTTGTGGATCTTGTGGACCGCATATTGATGAACATCGATGATGAAGCGGTTGTAAAGAAAACAGCTGGTGATGTGCATGACCTGATGCAGCAGTTTACCCTGTATCCTGAAATGGGCGCCTGAGCAATCAAATCTAAAATTTAATAACCACTATATGCTTCAACGTATACAATCTGTGTGGCTGCTGCTAGTAGCCATCTTTGCAGCTGTAACCTTTCGTTTTCCTTTTTATATTGGCGATTACCTGCTGGATGAAATACCCAGCTCCATTGATCTGAATGCACGTACCACGATCTGGCTGAGCATTCTTACCGTGATCACCGGTGCACTTGCTTTTGTAACGATCTTTTTATTCGACAACCGGAAACTGCAACTAAAACTTTGTTATGCCGGGCTATTTTTAACGGTGTTGCTCCTGGTGATGTATTTCATTGAAATAAACAATTTTGCCAATGGCAGTATGGCGCTCTGGTGCATTTTTCACTTTGCCATGCTGGGTAGTTTTATTCTTGCTGCACGCGGCATCTGGAAAGATCAAAAGTTGATCAAGAGTATGGATCGGTTGAGGTAGGGAGAGGGTTTGAGGGGTTTGGAAGTTTGGAGTTTTGAACCACGGAGGCAGGGAGACACGGAGTAACACAGAGAATTGTTGTACTCCGAGTTCCGCCGTGCATTTGTGTCTTCGTGGTTCAATATACTCCGTGATCCGCCGTGCCTTCTGTGTTTCCGTGGTTCAAACCTAAACAACTAAACAACTAAACAACTAAACCCTGAAGTTCCAGGTTGCTTCGTCTTGCCTCCACACAAGTGTCTCAACTCTGTGTTCCTCCCTGCCTCTGTGCCACCGTGGTTCAAAAAATTCGCGTCTTCGCGCCTTTGCGGCAAACTTCCAATAATAAAAAAAGCCCTCTCGCGAGGGCCTTTACGTTTTGATTGCGGTATAATTTATTGCTTAACGATCTTGATCGTTTCAGCCTGGCCGTTAGTTGCTTCGAAGCGAACGATCAGTAAACCAGCTTTTGCAGTAGAAACATCAACAGAAGTTTGTTGTGCGCCATTGGCAACAGCTACATTCCTGATCAATCTTCCATCAGCAGTGGTTACACTGATCCTGGAACCTACCGGAGCAGCATCATGCTGGATGGTCAGTTGGTTTTGGTTGCTCATGAAAGCTTTTACCACTACAGCCGACTCATTTCCTTTAACACGCACTACGGTGCTGTATCCGAATTTGCCATCAAAATCAACAGCTTTAATTCTGTAGTATCCTTCAGCAAGAGGTTTGGTATCTATGTGTGCATAAGATCTTGCACCGGTTGCAGTTACAGTAGCAAGTGAAGTATAGTTTCTGCCATCTGCGCTTCTTTCAACCTGGTAGCCGCTTGTGTTTTCTTCAGCATCGATGGTCCAGTTTAGCTGTACACCAGATGTTGCTGGTCTTGCAGTGAAAGCACCAAATTTAACTGGAAGAACAGTCTGAGAATTCATTGCATTGGTGCTAAAATTATCTATTGTTTTAGTATTTGAACCAGGACCTGAAATAGTAAAGGTGAATACCAGTCGAAAAAGTTTTCCTGATATAATTGCAGGAATTGGCGCACTGAAAGTCTGGTTAGTACCATTGGTTAAAGTAGTTCCACTACAAACTGCCACCCTTGAAAAACTGTTGTTAGCAAAATATTCCGCCTCAACTGTATACGAAGTAATAGCTGCATTTCCTGCTAAGTCAAATCCCCATGCAATAGTGGTAGCAATAGCGGGTAATTGAAATGTTGGTGTTACCAGTTCTTTTGTTGTACCAGCGGAAACTGACGAAGACTGTAATTGTCCAGATCCTCCAGAAGAGTACGCAAAATCACCAGTAAAGCCCTCGGCAGTTGTATTAAAGTTGTAAGAAGCTCCGGTTGTAAAAGTTGCTGGAGATCCACATTGTGCAATAGCGGACTGAAATGAAATACTGAAAAGCAAAGCGATGCAAAGTACGGGGGTAGAGATCCTTCTCATGATAATTACTTTTTAAGGTTTAGATTAAATTGATAGCTCAAAGGCTTCAAAGGAGGATTGGAGAAGGAATTTCTTTAGGTATGGATATAAAGCAATGCTTTATTTGATTTTTTAAAAATCTTTAAGCCTTTGGGTAGGTCTTTGTGTAGGATCGGATTAAGTAGAGTGCAAACATATAGGTCAATTTTGGAATTTGCAAGTCTTCAGGGAAAAAAATTAAAAAAAGTTTTGTAGGCGGGCGATTTGGGGGATAAGTGTTTAGGGTTTAGGGGGTTGGGGGTTGGGAAGTTTAGATGTTTAGGTGTTTAGGTGTTTAGGTGTTTAGGCGTTTAGGCGTTTAGGCGTTTAGTTGTTTAGTTGTTTAGTTGTTTAGGTTTGAACCACGGAGACACAAAGGAACACAAAGGACGCTCGTCATTACGAGGAGGAAAGACGAAGCAATCTTGAACTAAAGGGTTTAGGTGTTTAGGCGTTTAGTTGTTTAGGCGTTTAGTTGTTTAGGTGTTTAGGCGTTTAGTTGTTTAGGTTTGAACCACGGAGACACAGAGGGCACAAAGGATCACGGAGTATTTACGAAAGCTCTGTGTTACTCCCTGTCTCCCTGACACCGTGGTTCATTCTTTTTGAGTCACAAAGCCGCGAAGTTTAGAGAGATTGCTTCCTGGTGCCTAATCGACCTGGCGGCAAACATCAAACAAGAAACCCCGCAGTCGGGCTGTTCTTCACCTTTTTCATTCCCGCCGGCACACCGGCATACACCAGGTGTCCACCCGCAGCGCCGGCTTCAGGCCCGAGTTCGATCACCCAGTCGGCGCTTTTAATCACGTCGGTATTGTGTTCAATTACCAGCACCGAATGTCCCTGGTTGATCAATGCATTAAAAGAAGCCAGCAATTTTTTAATATCATGAAAATGAAGCCCCGTAGTTGGTTCATCAAAAATGAAAAGGATCTTTGATGCACTCCGCCCTTTTCCAAGGAAAGAAGCCAGCTTCACCCTTTGGGCTTCGCCTCCGGAAAGCGTATTTGATGATTGACCCAGTTTTACATAACCCAGTCCTACTTCACTCAATGGCTGGATGCAGCCGCAAACGGATTTTTCATCTTTAAAAAACTCAATTGCCTCGTCCACGCTCATTTGCAGCACCTCAAACACATTCTTTCCCTTGTATTGCACCTCCAGCACTTCTTCCTTAAATTTTTTTCCCTGGCAAACTTCGCAGGTCAGGTGCACATCGGCAAGGAACTGCATCTCCACGATCTTCTCTCCTTCTCCCTTGCAGGCATCACACCTGCCGCCATCCACATTAAATGAAAAATGTTTTGGTTGAAAGCCGCGCATCTTGCTCAGTGGCTGTGCTGCAAACAGGTCGCGCATCTGGTCCCAGGCTTTTATATAGGTCACCGGGTTACTCCTGGAAGATTTTCCAATTGGATTCTGGTCCACCATTTCCACCTGCGCAATTGCTTCAGGGGTTCCGCCAATGGAACGGTGAAAGCCGATCTTGTCTGCTGCTTCGCCCTGCAGTTTTCTTAAAGCAGGATATAAAATATGTTTGATCAGGGTGGTTTTTCCGCTTCCGCTCACACCGCAAACCACGGTAAGCACCTGCAATGGAAATTCAACTGTGATATCTTTTAAGTTATGATGTCTGGCGCCTTCAATGATGATGGATTCATTCCATTTGCGCAGTTTTTTTGGCGCTTCGATTTTAAATGTACCATTTAAATATTTTCCTGTTAGGCTTCCGGGATTGGATATGATCTGTTCATAATTTCCCGAAGCGATCACTTCTCCGCCGAGGTGGGAAGCCAGCGGGCCCATATCAATAATATGATCGGCCTCGCGCATCATCATTTCATCATGTTCCACCACCACAACGGTATTGCCCAGGTCGCGCAGTTCTTTCAATACTCTGATCAGGTTACCTGTATCACGGGGATGCAGTCCTATGGATGGTTCATCAAGAATATACAAGGAGTTGGTCAGGTTGCTGCCAAGGCTTCGTGTTAATTGTATGCGCTGGCTTTCACCACCGCTCAGGGTATTGGCAAGACGGTTGAGCGATAAATAACCCAGTCCTACATCCAGCATGGTATTGATGCGGTGATGGATCTCAATCATGATCCTTTTAGCCACCTGTTGTTGGTATTCTGAAAATTTGGGGGTGGCCGCATTGAACCAGTCGCGCAGGTCGGTGATCGGAAGTGAACTGAGTTCGCCAATATTTTTCCCGTGCACTTTTACATACAGTGCTTCTTTGCGCAGCCGGTGCCCGTTGCATTCGGGACAGGTGGTTCTTCCCCGGTACCGGCTAAGGATCACGCGGTATTGTACCTTATAAAGATTTTGTTCTACTTCTTTAAAAAAATCATTGATGCCATTTACATACTGGTTGCCTTCCCAGAGTATGCGGTATTGTTCTGCACTCAGGTCGGCCACCGCTTTATGTACCGGAAATTTAAATTTAGAAGCGCCCCTGATAAAATCTTCTTTCCATTTACCCAGTTTCTCTCCCTTCCAGGGTGCAATAGCACCTTCATACACACTGAGTAATTTATTAGGGATCACCAGGTCATCATCAATACCCAGCACCATGGAAAAACCTTCGCAAACCGGGCAGGCGCCAAAAGGATTGTTGAAAGAAAACAGGTTGGGTGCAGGTTCCTCAAAACTGATTCCGTCGAGTTCAAAGCGGTTATTAAAATGAAGGAGTTTGCCGGGAAGCTGATCATCCGGGAGATCTGCTTCTACATACACATCACCTTCGCCCTCATAGAAAGCGGTTGAAACTGAATCTGACAAACGGTGTTCATCGTCTTCATCAAATTCCTTTACCACAATGCGGTCGATGAGTACATAAACATTATCCGGAAATTTAAATGCTTCGATAAATGTTTCGGGTGATTCAACAAGTTCTTCCATCCTGTAGGTAGTTCCTTTGCTGATATCATTTTCTTTTTGGGTGTGCGAATAAGGTGAAACATAGATACGGGAAAATCCTTTTTGCATCAGGATGTTCAGTTCTTCTTTTGGTTCGCGGTTGCGGTGCATTTTAAATGCGGCAAGTATATACACGCGTGTGCCTTCTTTCATGATCCTGATCGCGTCCAGCACATCTTTTACATCATCTTTTTTTACAATTTTTCCTGAAACAGGACTATAGGTTTTACCCGCGCGTGCAAACAAAAGGCGCAGGTAATCATGAATCTCCGTCATACTGCCAACGGTACTGCGGGGCGTTTTTAAAATAACTTTCTGTTCTATGGCGATGGCAGGGGAAAGACCTTTTATATAATCCACGTCCGGCTTATCCATCCGGTTCAGAAACTGGCGCACATAAGCACTGAGACTTTCAGCATAACGGCGCTGCCCTTCAGCAAACAAAGTATCGATGGTAAGCGAAGATTTTCCTGAACCCGAAACCCCGGTAACTACAATGAGTTTTTTGCGGGGAAAGCTGACATCGATGTTTTTAAGGTTATGCACCCTTGCCCCTTTTATAAAAATGGCATCATCCACCACTGGACCTGGTTTAGCTTTTGTCTTCATGCCGGGCAAAAATAGGAAAATGCTAAAAGGTTTAGCGGGTTGATTTTGAGAGAGGGGGGAGGGGTTAGGGGGTTAAGGTTGAGGGGTTAGTGGATTGGCTGTATCTCTTAACGCCTTCTTCACAAAAACACACAATAAATGTTGCGGATTAGAAAAAACTATTCTATTTTTAGGCAACAATGCCTATCATCCTGAAATCCTAAAAAAATAACTTCGCCTATCGTTTAAACTTCTACTCTTTTTTCAAAACCGTTAACATCACGTCCATATCCTTGAACCACTTAAACTGTAGGAGTTTATGAATTTATTATCCAAACTGTCAGACAACGAGCTTGTCCAATCGTTCACCTCAGGTAATGTAAACGCATTGGAGGTCCTTGTATTGCGTCATAAGGAAAAGCTTTACACCTCCATTTATTTCCTGGTTAAAGACAAGTATCTTGCCGAAGATATTTTCCAGGATGTTTTTATCAGAATTATTGATACCATCCGCGGTGGCCGCTACACTGAAGAAGGGAAGTTTTTACCCTGGGCCATGCGTATAGCACACAATCTTTGCGTGGATCATTTTCGTAAAGTAAAAAGAACGCCTGTGATCCGGAATAGTGAGGAGCAGGATATTTTTGAAGTCCTTAATTTTACGGAAGACAGTGCGGAAGATAAACTGATTAAGCACCAGAGCCATTGCCGTGTGAGGGAAATGCTGGATCTTTTACCAGAAGACCAGCGCGAGGTGATCATCCTCAGGCATTTTGGAGACATGAGTTTCAAAGAAATTGCTGCGGTTACCAACTGCAGTATCAATACCGCGCTTGGGCGTATGCGGTATGGTTTGATCAACCTGAGAAAAATGATGATGCAGAAGCAAATTGCGCTGTAACTTGTACCTTGTACCTTGAACTTTTTAAAAATATAACCTGCCCCAGGTAAAATACATGTCATTCTTATTCTCTCACTACCTGCTTGCCGTAGGCGGTTGAATAAGGATGACGACTAACTGGCCCCGATTAAGGGGCCTTTCTTTTTTTGCTTCGTCGGGGATTGCTTCGCGCCTTCGCGGCAAAAATTCAAAATTGCTTTTTCGGTAGAGAGGAGGGTTTGAGTTAGGTTTGAGGGTTTGAGAGGTTTGAGGTTTGAGAGTTAAGGGGGATTGCTTCGTCGTACCTCATCGCAAAGGACGTACAGCATGCCTCTGTGTTTCTTTGTGTTCTCCGTGACTCCGTGGTTCAAATCTTAAAATTCAAATCTTAAAATTCAAATCCTAAAGACAAATCTTAAAGTCAAATCTTAAAGTCCAAATAATTAAAGTCCAAATATTAAGGTTCAAAACTAAAACCGGAGAGCCTACTTAATCGTATCAATTACCGCTTCACTCACACCGGTGAAACTAAACCCACCATCGTGAAAAAGATTTTGCATGGTAATATACCTCGACATATCACTGAACATGAAAGCACAATAATTCGCACAGTCTTCCGCGGTGGCATTTCCGAGCGGGCTCATTTTTTCTGCATAATCAATGAAAGCATCAAACCCCTTAACACCACTGCCCGCGGTGGTACGTGTAGGCGATTGAGAGATGGTATTCACCCTGACTTTTTTCTTTACACCATAATGGTATCCAAAACTCCGGGCAATACTTTCCAGCAGGGCCTTGGCATCCGCCATTTCATTATAATCAGGAAAAACCCTTTGCGCTGCTATGTAGGTGAGTCCAACCACGCTGCCCCATTCGTTCAGTGCGTCCATTTCCCAGGCCGTTCGTAAAACACGATGGAGGCTCATGGCAGATATATCCAGCGATTTCTGGTTCCATTCATAATTGATATCGGTATAATGTTTTCCCTTGCGCACATTCAGGCTCATGCCAATGGAATGCAGTATGAAATCAACACCACCACCAAAATGTTTTTGTGAACCTCCGAAAAGATTTTTAAGGTCGTCCATGCTGGTCACATCAGCGCCAATCACCGGTGCCTGTACGGCTTCAGCCAGTTTATTGATCTCCCCCATACGTAAAGCAACAGGGGCGTTTGACAAAACGATCTGCGCCCCTTGTTCGTGACACTTCATTGCCGTTTTCCATGCAATGGATTTTTCATCCAGCGCTCCAAATATGATTCCCTTTTTCCCAGCTAACAAATTATTTGACATAAAGATGTTTTTGATTTTGCTAAACGAATTTCAGCGTCAACCATACAAATATAAATGTATAGAAGAAAGCCATGGCAAATCCTGAAACTATATATAAAAGGAAACGACCGAAAGAAAGTCGTGGTTGAATGATCTTCAACAAAAACAGGTTGATATAATAGGCAGGTACTGCACCAATAATAATAAATAGCAATAATCCCATCAGTTCATAATCATTTCTCTGGCGTTTTCCAATGCTGCCGCGGTGGGCTTTTCCCCACTAAGCATCCTGGCTATGGCCACAATTCTTTCATCCTTATTCAGCAAACGCACGCCGGTGCTAACCATATCATTTTTCACTTCTTTATACACAAAATAATGCGCATCGGCCTTTCCGGCGATCTGGGGCTGATGGGTAATACAGATCACCTGCCTGGCACTGGATAATGCTTTCATGATCACGCCCACCTGTTTGGCAGCCTCACCCGAAATACCCGTATCAATTTCATCAAAAATGAGTGTGGGCATATCCATGGAAGTGGCCACCAGAGATTTGATACATAACATCAGCCGACTCAGTTCCCCACCGCTGGCGACCTTACGCAAAGGCTGGAAATGATTGCTTTTATTCGCATCAAACAGCAGGGCAATTTCATCTGCACCGAAGGCATTCAACCCTGCCGCAGTGATGTCCACTTTGATCCTGGCATTCGGCATGCCTACCTGCACCAGCATTTGATTGACCTGTTGTTCCAGTGGTTTTATAATCGCTTTTCGCTTTGCAGATATCGCTGAAGCCTTTTCAGTAATGGCCGCAAACAGTTTATTGTATGCCGTTTCTGTAGTGTCTATGGTTTCGTCGATATTCAATACATCCTGCAGCTTTTTTTCCAGCGCTGTTTTTATTTCAATGAGATCATCAGTTGTTTTAACACCGTGCTTTTTCAGCAACCTGTAACCTGCCGACATTCTTTCATTTATCTTCTCTGCTGCGTTTTCATCAAAACTGATCTTATCTTTTAATGAGGAGGCTTCCCCTGAAATATCCTGTAATTCAATGTAAGCCGAATTCAGTCGGTGTTCCAGTTCTGAAAGACCAGGCAGCATAGACTGGTATGGATGGAACTGCGCGATCACCTGTTTCAGTTTCAACAACACAGGCGCCTCCCCTTCATCCAGTTCATAAAGCGCTTTCTCCAAAGCCTTGTTGATCCCTTCGGCATTCGTGATCATTTTCAATTCCGCGTCCAGCTTTTCCAGTTCCCCGGGTTCAAAATTGGCTTCTTCCAGTTCATTGAACTGGAATTGGTGGTAATCAAATTCCTTATTGAATTCGGTTTTCTGTTGCTTCAGCAACCGGAGTTTGTTTTTGAGCTCAGCCAATTCCTTATATACTGTATGATATTGCGCCAGCGCACTATGATTGCCGGCCAGCGCATCGATCACTGCTCTTTGAAAATCGCTTTGTCCAAGATCGAGCGTGTCAAACTGCTGGTGCAGATCTACCAGTAGGCTGCTGAGTGCATTCAGTTGTGAAAGATTGACCGGGGTATCATTAATAAAAGCCCTTGATTTTCCATTGGGTGCGATCTCTCTTCTTACAACAATTTCCTCGTGCACATCCAGCTCATGATCTTTTAAAAAAGTCATGATTTTTTCCTGTTTTGTCTCTGTAAGAAAATAACCTTCAACTATGCATTTCTGATCTTTATTTTTAAGAACAGCCGTTTCTGCACGTTGTCCGAGGATCAGACCCAGGGCGCCTACGATGATGGATTTACCCGCACCAGTTTCGCCAGTAATGATGCTGAGATGGTTGGAAAGATCGATCTCCAACTGATCGATGATGGCATAATTGCGAATGGACAACCGGGTGAGCATAAAACAAAATAAATGAAATTTTTTGAGGCCCGTTGCTTCTTTCGCTCAACAACCGTTTTTACAAAATGAAAACGCCAGGAATCCCTGGCGTTACAATAATATTTAAAGATGGCACCGAGGCCCGGACTTCAATTATTTAATTTCAACGGTATCTGTAAGATCAGAATCAATAAGGATACGGCCACAGTTTTCGCAAACCATAACTTTCTTCCGTTGCTTGATCTCGCTTTGCTTTTGAGGAGGAATCGAATAAAAACATCCGCCGCAGGCATCCCTTTCTACCGGAACTACCGCCAGGCCATTACGGTAATTTTTCCTGATTTTTTCGTAGCTGGTCAGCAATCTTGGATCAACATGAGATTTGGCATCCGCAGCCATTTCATTAAAATGTTTTTCTTCTTTTTCGGTAGTGGAGATGATCTTTTCAAGTTCTCCTTTCTTTCCACTTAAAATAGATTCTTTGCCAGCAATTGCTTTTTTGGCTTTTTCAAGTGCCCCTACTTTTTCAGCCACTTCCTCATTAGCATCCTTAATATGTTTTTCGCAAAGCTTGATCTCCAGCTGCTGCGATTCGATTTCTTTGTTGATGGCTTCAAACTCACGGTTGTTCTTTACGTTCTCGCTTTGAGACTCGTATTTTTTTACCATGGCCTGTGCTTCCTTAATGGCTTCTTTTTTCTGCTCCATGAATTCAGTGATCCCATTGATCTCTTCTTCTATCCGGAGCTGGCGCGCATGTAATCCCTGGATCTCATCTTCAAGGTCGGCCACCTCGATCGGAAGTTCACCTTTCAGCACTTTAATTTCATCAAGTTTGGATTCTACTTTTTGAAGTTTTACAAGGGAGTTCAGTTTTTCTTCAACTGAATATTCTTTTACGTTGGCCATTTTTAATTTATAGTTTGTGTTGTACAATTCCGGTTTAACCTCCAGGATCCTATCCTGCAAAATACCTGACAGGATTGGTATTTACCGAAGTTTTAAGGACGGCAAAGGTAGGGAATTTTTCCAGCAAAAGGTCATGGAGGAGATCGATGGTAAACTGTTCACTTTCATAATGACCAAGATCGCCCACCAGGATCTTTCCATCCGCCTCAAAAAATTCGTGGTACTTCATGTCGGCGGTGAGATAAACATCAGCACCGGCATTTATAGCTGGTTTTAATAGAAAACTGCCCGCACCACCACAAAGCGCTACTTTTTTTACTTCCCTGTTGCGCAAAGCAGTATGTTTCAGGGAACTGACCTGGAAAACATCCCGCACGCGGGAAAGAAATTCCTTTTCATCAACAGCTTCCTGAAGATCCCCAATCACCCCCGCACCTATGCCCAGGTGAATGTTTTCCATGGTAATGATGTCGTAAGCCACCACTTCATAAGGATGATTTTTTACCAGCGCCTTTACGATCTGGTCTTCCAGGTAAAACGGGAAAACAATCTCGATCTTCAATTCCTTTTCCTGGTGCTGCTTTCCAATTTCTCCAACATAAGGGTTGGCCCCTTCTTCTGCTTTAAAGGTGCCCATGCCTTCGGTATTGAAACTACATTCGGCGTACCGCCCAATTTTTCCGGCACCCGCATCAAATAAAGCTTTTCTTACCGCGTCCGCTTGTTCCTCCGGAGCAAAAGTGACCAATCTTCTCAACACCTGCCTTTTAGGCTGAAGGATCTTGATGTTTTCCAGTCCCAGTTGCTTCGCCATCAAACCACTCACGCCCAACAGCACATTATCCAGGTTGGTATGGGCAGCATAAATAACAATATCATGTTTGATGGCTTTGATGATCACCCTTTCCACCATGGAAGATCCGCTCAGTCTTTTCAGTCCTTTAAAAATTACCGGGTGATGGGCCACCACCAGGTTGGCTTTTTTTTGAATGGCTTCATCCAGCACCGCTTCTGTAACGTCGAGCGCACACAAAACACCTGTGCATTCCCATTGCTTATTCCCTGTAAGCAAACCTGCATTGTCATAATCTTCCTGCAATTCAGGAGCAGCAAAATATTCTATTGCCTCAATCAGATCGATCATTTTCATGGAAGGAAGTTAGGGAAATGACCGGTGAATTCTGGAAACAGCAGCTTAGTTTTGCGGGATGAAGACCCAGGACCTTTACCAGGCGTACAGTACCCGGATGCAGAAGATCGCAGATGTCAAAAGCGCCAGTGCCGTTCTTCAGTGGGACCAGGAAACGCACATGCCACCCAGAGGTGCCCATTTTCGAGGGCAACAGATCAGCACACTTTCAGAGATCAGCCATGAACTGGCCACTGAAGCTTCTTTTGGAGTATTGCTGCAATCCCTTGCTGCAAACCTTTTCCTGGTGCTGCTTTCCAATTTCTCCAACATAAGGGTTGGCCCCTTCTTCTGCTTTAAAGGTGCCCATGCCTTCGGTATTGAAACTACATTCGGCGTACCGCCCAATTTTTCCGGCACCCGCATCAAATAAAGCTTTTCTTACCGCGTCCGCTTGTTCCTCCGGAGCAAAAGTGACCAATCTTCTCAACACCTGCCTTTTAGGCTGAAGGATCTTGATGTTTTCCAGTCCCAGTTGCTTCGCCATCAAACCACTCACGCCCAACAGCACATTATCCAGGTTGGTATGGGCAGCATAAATAACAATATCATGTTTGATGGCTTTGATGATCACCCTTTCCACCATGGAAGATCCGCTCAGTCTTTTCAGTCCTTTAAAAATTACCGGGTGATGGGCCACCACCAGGTTGGCTTTTTTTTGAATGGCTTCATCCAGCACCGCTTCTGTAACGTCGAGCGCACACAAAACACCTGTGCATTCCCATTGCTTATTCCCTGTAAGCAAACCTGCATTGTCATAATCTTCCTGCAATTCAGGAGCAGCAAAATATTCTATTGCCTCAATCAGATCGATCATTTTCATGGAAGGAAGTTAGGGAAATGACCGGTGAATTCTGGAAACAGCAGCTTAGTTTTGCGGGATGAAGACCCAGGACCTTTACCAGGCGTACAGTACCCGGATGCAGAAGATCGCAGATGTCAAAAGCGCCAGTGCCGTTCTTCAGTGGGACCAGGAAACGCACATGCCACCCAGAGGTGCCCATTTTCGAGGGCAACAGATCAGCACACTTTCAGAGATCAGCCATGAACTGGCCACTGAAGCTTCTTTTGGAGTATTGCTGCAATCCCTTGCTGCAAAAGAAGACCTGGGGAAAAATGAAAAAAGAAATATTCTAAGAAGCCTGGAAGATTATGAACGCAGTAAAAAATACACTGCTTCTTTTGTAAGAGAACTTTCGGGCCAGGTGAATAAAACCTTTCATGCCTGGCTGGAGGCACGTAAACAAAATGCCTTTCCTGTTTTTGAACCTGAACTTGCCAAACTGGTGGATCTAAAAAAACAGGAAGCCGACCTCCTTGGCTACGATGTCCATCCCTATAATGCATTGCTGGATGAATTTGAAAAAGGCAGCACAGTTGATCTGCTGGATAAAAGCTTTGATCACCTCTTACCACAATTGAAAGAACTGCTTCAAAAAATAGCTGCGGCACCACAGGTACAGGACGATTTTCTGCATCAGCATTTTCCCAAACAGCAACAATGGGACTGGGGGCTTTATTTACTAAAACAACTGCATTTTGATTTTGAATCGGGCAGGCAGGATATCAGCGAACATCCTTTCAGTATCAGTTTTAGCGCCTCAGATGTGCGTGTAACGACCCGTGTAGATGAAAACGATTTCGCCAATATGACCTGGAGTTGCATACACGAAGCAGGTCATGCTTTATACGAACAGGGATTGCTGGCAGAATATTATGGTTTGCCACTTGGAGAAGCCTGTTCCTATAGTATCCACGAATCGCAATCCAGGCTTTGGGAAAACAATGTAGGCAGGAGCCTGGGTTTCTGGAAGCATTATTTTCCTGAGCTGCAAAAACATTTTCCGGAACAGTTGGGGAGGTTGGGCCTGGAAGATTTTTACAAAGGCATCAACAAGGTGCAGTCCTCAATGGTACGCACCGAGGCCGACGAGATCACCTACCATTTTCATGTGTTCATCCGTTACCAGCTGGAAAAAAAATTAGTAGAAGGCAGCCTGAAAACCAGGGAAATACCTGAATTCTGGGGCGCTCAATACAAAGAGCTCCTGGGAGTTGAAGTAAAAGAAGATAAAAGAGGCAGTTTGCAGGATGTACACTGGAGTCATGGCAGTTTTGGGTATTTTCCTACCTACAGCCTTGGAAGCTTTTATGCCGCCCAGTTCTTTGAAGAAGCAAAAAAACAAATGCCTGCGTTGGAAGACGAGATCAGTAAAGGTCAGGTAATCAACCTGCTGCAATGGTTGAGAACAGAAATTCATGAAAAAGGACGTTTTCATACCAGTGAAGAATTGTGCAGGGAAGTGACTGGCAAAACTCTTGATGTTAGTTATTTCGTAAATTCACTATTGTATAAGTATAAATCTATATATACCTTGTAGCTTTTTAAGTATACCTTGATACCATATCTATGAAACATTTAATTCTATTATTATCAGTACTCGGACTTTTCAGCTGTAAAAAGCAGATCGAAAAGGCACAAACCGATATCGTGATCGAGGCCATGACCTCAGGGCAGTGGAAAATGGTCAATTATAAAGACGGAGCGGTTGACCGGACCGCGGATTTCAATTCTTACAGTTTCCAGTTCAAAGAGGATTTTACTGTTGACGCTATAAAAAACAGCGCAGTAGAAAAAACGGGTACCTGGAGTGCCAACGCGGTTTCTAAAACTATTGCTGCTCAATTCAATACCGCACCGGATCCCCTGCCTATGCTCAATGGCACATGGAATATCACCAAAAACAGCTGGACCTACGTGGAAGCCACACAGGACGTAAATGGCACTACCCGTTTTCTGCGGCTTGAAAAAATATAATCAGGATATTTTCTGTTTTATATAGAAGAGGAATAATTTTTGCTTAAAAGGTGCGTTGCTTAGATCGCTAAGCATACCCCAACAAAGAAACAAGTACCTTGAAAAAGTCCACCCTTACCATTCTATTCTTTCTGCTTGCATTTATTTTACGGGCACAGGTACCTTCGGCGAATTTTACAGCCGCCATTGTTTCAGGGTGTTCTCCATTAATTGTTGATTTTCAGGATCTTTCAACCGGTAGTCCCTCCAGTTGGGCCTGGGACTTTGGCAACGGCGCCACTTCCTCTTTAAAAAATCCTTCTACCACTTATTTCAATCCAGGTGTTTATACTGTAAGGCTTACCGTTACCAATGTTAATGGCAGCAACACCCTGGTAAGAACCAGTTACATCACCATTTTTGATAAACCTTCCGTTAAGTTTAAAGTGAACGACAGTAGCGGATGTTTTCCGTTCCCTGCGCAGTTTACGGATACTTCCACCGCCGGCCCGGGAACAACAAATACTGCATGGTTTTGGGATTTCGGAGATGGTTCACAATCAACCCAGCAAAATCCCCTGCACATCTATACCAATACAGGAAACTATTCTGTAACGCTTAAAGTAACCAATGATAAAGGTTGCTGGAGAGTGTTTTCAAAACCAAATTATATACAGATCATAGATGGTGTTCAATCTAATTTCAGCAACACGCAACCTACTGTTTGCCAGCCTCCTTTTAATATTTCTTTTAATAATCTTTCTACAGGTACAGGATTATCCACTTTTACGTACTGGTGGGATTTTGGGGATGGCAATACTTCAACGGATCCAAATCCGCAGCATACCTACCTCACACCTGGCAGCTATACCGTAACGCTGGCTACCATAAGTTCTCTTGGGTGTACTGATACCATGAGAAAGGTAAACCACCTGACTTTTCTAAACATTAATTCGGCCATCAATGCACCAGACAGTATTTGTTTTAACCAGGTAGCCACGGTTCAGAATGCCACTACGCCTCCACCGGTTTCCAGCGCCTGGGACTTTGGAGATGGCACAGTTTCCAATAACACGAACCCGCAGAAATTCTGGACAACTCCAGGCAATTATACCATCCAGCTTATTAATACCTATAGCTATTGTCAGGATACCGCTACCAAAAACATAAAAGTTTTACCAAGACCAGTATCCAACTTCCAGGCTGCAGATATCATAAAATGTGCACCGCCGTTAACGGTTCAATTTCAAAACCAGTCGCAGGCTGCGGTGAGCTGGCTTTGGAATTTTGGTGATGGAAACACGTCCACCCAGGCAAATCCTTCGCATATTTATACCAGTTATGGGTCCTTTACCGTGCAGTTGATCACCACTAACAGTTCCGGTTGCACCGATACACTTGTCCGAAATAATTATGTAAACATCATGAAGCCCGTAATCACTATGCCTGGTTTACCACAACAGGGGTGTGTTCCATACACGGCGCAGTTTACAGGTGTGGTGAATACACTGGACCAGGTCACTTCTTTCTTCTGGGATTTTGGAGATGGAAATACATCTGCGCTTCAGAATCCCTCGCATGTGTATCCCTTGCAGGGCACTTATAATGTTACCCTTACCATTACTACCAGTACGGGTTGTACCGAAACACTGACGATACCATCTGCCGTAAAAGTAGGCCGGAGGCCGGTGATTGATTTTGTTGCGATGCCCAATCCGGTATGTGCTTTTCAAAATGTTCAGTTCATGGATCAAACCAATGAAGCAGATGGCTGGACCTGGCATTTTGGAGATGGTGTTACGTCAACAAGCCAGAATCCTATTCACCAGTATACAGATACCGGGTGGTTTAATGTAACGCTGATTGCCATGAACAATGGTTGTATGGATTCTTTAAAAAAGCTCAATTTTATAAAGATCAAACCACCTATTGCCCGGTTCAATTTTATTCCTGACTGTAATAACAGGTTCCTGTTTTATTTTAAGGATACTTCCATAAGCGCAACTTCCTGGCTCTGGAATTTTGGTGATGGCAACACCTCCACTTTACAGAATCCTTCGCATGTGTATAATGGTTATGGAACCTACAATGTCACGCTTACTGTTACAAACGATACCTGCTCGCATTCCATTACCAAACCAATAAAAGTATTTGATGAAGATCCGGATTTTGTAGCCAACCAAACCGTAGCCTGTCGAACGGGGATCATCAACTTCAGTGTGACCAATACCAACTTTGCCAATATTGTGAGCTATGCATGGAATTTTGGAAATGGTGTTACGGTTACTACTGCCAATCCTTCCATCACAGCTAATTATCCGCTTTCAGGAACCTATACCGTTACGCTGACTACAACAGATATATACGGGTGTACAGATGTGCGTACCAAAACAAATTATATCAGGATCAATGGACCTACAGCCAGTTTTACAGCTCAAAATACGAGTGGCTGTAAAGGACTGACAACCACTTTCACTGATCTTTCCACAGCCGACGGTACCAATAATATTGTAAACTGGAGATGGGATTTTGGTGATGGCACCATTCAGAATTTTAGCGCACCTCCATTCCAGCATGTTTATAATACACCCGGCAATTTTTCTGTAAAACTAATCGTAACAGATGCCATTGGCTGCAGAGACAGTGTGATTGCTTTTAATATCATTAATACTACCGATCCGAAGGCCAACTTTAATTCGGTTGATACACTTGCCTGCCCTGGCAGCAATGTCTATTTCCAAAATCTATCTACGGCTTATAATTACACCAGTTCGTGGGATTTTGGGGATGGAAATATTTCTACCCAGCAACATCCGGTGCATGCCTATGCCAATACCGGATTGTACACTGTCAAATTATCGATCACCGATTTTTTTGGTTGCAGTGATTCCATCATTCGAAACGAATACATTAAAGTAAGCAGACCGATTGCCGGTTTTACCATCAGTGATTCCATCAGCTCCTGTATTCCTTTCCAGGTAGATTTTACGAATACTTCTCAATATTATTCCTCCGCACTCTGGAACCTGGGAAACGGGATGAGTTCAATGGCCAGTCCTACCAGCTATTATGTGATTCCCGGAACTTATACGGTTGGTATCACCGTTACCAGCCCTGGAGGATGTATGGATTCAGCATTCAGAACGATTACTTTATATGATACAATTGGTACGCGCATTGAGTACGCACCCCTCAGTGGCTGCTCACCGCTCACAGTTTACCTGGAAGCATTTTCACCTGGACCCGTGCGCCTGACCTGGGATCTTGGTGATGGAGTGATCGAAACATCTGATTCATTGAACCTGACACACGAGTACAACACTTTTGGAAACTATATCCCTAAGGTGATCCTGACAGATCCCTCAGGTTGCATTATCCCTGTAACCGGTGAGGATACCATCAGGATCATTGGAGCAGAAGCAAAGTTTGGCGTGGACAATGGATTTTTCTGTGACAGTGGTATGGTCAATTTTCTTGACTCCACTACATTTAATAACACCATCACTTCCTATACCTGGGATTTCGGCGATGGCAATACTTCTAATTTGCAGCAGCCATCCCATTTTTATGCATTTCCGGGATTGTATACGGTTTCTTTATCTGTACAAACCCAGGACCTTTGTGTAGACACATTCACGCTTACGCATGTGGTGAAAGTGGTTGAAAGTCCGCTCGTTTCCATTGGAGGCGACACGGTGATCTGTGTCAATGACCTGTTGACCCATCTCGGCGTATTTGAACGACCAGATACTTCGCTGGTGTCGTGGAGCTGGCAGTTTCCAAATGGAAATACTTCCATCTTACAAAATCCGAACAGGCAGTTTTATTCTGTACCCGGAAATTTCATTGTAACAACAGTGGCCACCAATAGCAGCGGATGCAAGGACACCACCACCAGGAATATTCTTGTAAATCCATTGCCGATAGTGACCATGCCTTCCATCATCAATAAACAGGCAGGCACACCTGTGCTTATACCCGCCACCTATACTTCCAATGTGGTGAGTTATACCTGGGCACCGGTTACCAATTTGAGTTGCACTGATTGCGCACAACCCTACGCAGATCCGAAATTCAATACAAAATACAATGTGGCTTTTGTTGACAGCAATGGCTGCCGCAACGTGGGGCAAACTGAAGTAATTGTTTTTTGTATTAATGCAAATGTTTTTATACCCAATACTTTTTCGCCTAACGGAGATGGAAGCAATGATATTTTTTACGTTAGAGGCAAAGGACTGGAAAGAGTAAAGACACTGAGAATTTTTAATCGCTGGGGTGAAGTGGTTTTTGAGCAAACCAACTTCCCGGTTAATAATGCCGCGCATGGATGGAATGGAAGGTATAAAGGAAATAAACCAGTGTCTGATGTGTATGTGTACCAGGTGGAAGTTTTTTGCGAGAACAGTGAGATCATCCGGTTTGAAGGAAACGTAGCTTTAATTCAATAACATGAAAAAATATTTATTCACCCTCTTATTCATGATCCCTGCCGGCTTTCAGCTGTTCGCGCAGGATATTCATTTTTCCCAGTTTTTTGAAGCACCGCTTTTGCGCAATCCATCGCTTGCAGGCATATTTACAGGGGATATAAGGGTGCAGGCTGTTTACCGCGACCAGTGGAACAGTGTGACCACTGCCTATAAAACTTCTTCTCTTAATGCAGAATATAAAATGCCTGTTGGAAAAGGTTCTGATTTTATTACCCCGGGTATCCAGATCCTTCACGACAGGGCCGGTACGGTTTCCTGGATCTCGACACATGTACTGGCTGCATTAAATTATCACAAATCATTGAGTGTTGACAGGAACCGGTACCTCTCACTTGGTTTTATGGGCGGACCGGTAAGAAGGCATTTTGACCGCACAAAGATGACCACCAACAGCATGTATGATGGCCAGGGTGATGGTGAAACTTTTGTTCAGCCACAGTACACGTACATGGATGCTGCAGCCGGGATGAGTTATAATTCACAACTGAATGACAACATTGACAATAATTTTTACCTTGGTATTGCCTATCATCATTTCAACAGACCAAAAAACTCATTTTACAGGGATGCTTCAGCAGAACTGGATCCTAAATGGGTAGCATCGGGCGGCATTAAATTTTCGGTTACCCCATCCAGTTATATCACCATTCAATCTGATTATTCCAGGCAGGGCGATTTTAAAGAAATTGTAGGCGGCGCATTGTATGGCGTGAAGATCGGACCTGAGTTGGACAAGCCATTATATACGATCCATGGCGGTTTGTATATGCGTTGGAATGATGCTTTGATACCAGTGGTAAAAGTTGATTATGCCCCTTTCTCTTTTTCTTTGAGCTATGATGCCAATATTTCTAAATTGAAAACCAGCAGCTATGGCCGCGGTGGATTTGAATTGGGAATATCATTCCAGGCCTTCACCCGGAAAGATAATTCTTCGATCAATGCGGTGCTGTGCCCAAGGTTTTAATGTATTAAGTGAATGGGCAATAGTGAATAGTCAATCACTGTTGTCCGTGGAAAATTATTTGATTTCGATAAAACGCTCAATGGTTCTGGCGTTGTTGATGATTACTTCTACCGGGCCTTAGATTTTACAATTGCAATAGTCTAATGGAGTTTCTTTGCCGGACAGCAGCGCTATGATAAATGCGGCTTCCACCTTAGGTTTAAAGATTTCTTAGGAAAAATCAGGAGCAATCATGCGCACACAACCACCCAAATGTGATAAGATGATGTGCCTGGAATTTCATTTTGGGAGGAAACCTGGATATAATTGACGCCAGTGCCTGACTCTTGTTACCCGCAGATCGCGCTGATGAAACGCAGAAAACCAATCAGCGAAAATCTGCGTAATCTGCGGGAGGCCTTTTGGTTGCCTGTTCGCAAGGCTTCCCGCAACGCTCAAAAAGGTTGTCGGGCAGGTACGAGGCCCGCAGGCCTAAGGCAAAATAGCTTAATTAAAACTGAGTTTGATTTTTTACCGGAAAGCAGTGAATGGTCAATATTTCACCATTGACCATTCACTATTAACTATTGACCATGACAATTCAATATGGCTTAGCCTTCGTTCCTTCCTCTTCTGCCTGTCGCACTCCTTCACCGGATTGAGTGGATCCAATGGGTCCGGGTTCAATAGCTGCTGAAGCTTTTTCAAGACCTTCCTTAACTCTTCTTCCATAATCCTCATCACATTTAGAAAACTGTTCCACCATTTTTTCCCGGATGTGTTTTTCAGCAGGGGCGAGCGTATTGACCAGGTTTAAAATAAGGTCATCTCTTTCCCAGTCTTCAAACATTCTGAATCTTTCGCCTGCCTGTTTAAAATCATTGGTTCTGTCGATCTTCTGCCTTACCAGTTTTGCATGGTATTCCGGCTCATGATCCTTACCTGACTTTGTTGCTTCTTTTAATCCCCCCAATGAGGAAGGTTCATAATTCACATGGGGGTTGGTTCCCGGAACCATATCCTGGTGGTAGGCCATTTGTCCATCTCTCTGGTTGGTGGCCACATGGGTTTTTGGTGCATTGATGGGCAACTGCAGATAGTTGGTGCCTACACGATGACGTTGTGTATCTGAATAGGAAAATGTTCTGCCCTGCAGCATTTTATCGTCGGAAAAATCAAGTCCGTCCACCAGCACACCGGTGCCAAATGCTACCTGTTCCACTTCTGCGAAATAGTTAACAGGGTTCCTGTCCAACACCATTTTACCAACAGGTAAAAATGGAAACTGGTCCGGAGGCCATAGCTTGGTATCATCCAGCGGATCAAAATCCAGTTCAGGGTGTTCATCATCACTCATGATTTGCAAACAGAGTTCCCATTCAGGGAATTCGCCGCGTTCAATTGCTTCATACAGGTCCTGTGTAGCGTGATTGAAATTCTTTCCCTGCACTTCTTCCGCCTGTGCTTGCGTCAGGTTTTTTATGTCCTGCTTTGGCTCCCAGTGGTATTTTACCAGCACCCCAGTTCCCTCTTTATTGATCCATTTATAAGTGTTGACACCCGAACCCTGCATCTGCCTGTAATTCGCAGGTATGCCCCAGGGAGAGAACAAAAATGTGATCATGTGCATGGCCTCGGGCGTATTGGAAATAAAATCAAATATTCTTTGACCTTCCTGACGGTTGGTTACCGGGTCGGGTTTGAATGAATGCACCAGGTCGGGAAATTTTACAGCATCACGGATGAAGAAAACTTTGAGGTTGTTGCCTACAAGATCCCAATTCCCGTCTTCAGTATAAAACTTTGTAGCAAATCCCCGTGGATCACGAAGCGTTTCCGGAGAATGACCACCATGGATCACGGAGGAAAATCTGACAAACACGGGTGTTCGTTTTCCTTTTTCCTGGAAAAGTTTTGCGCGTGTATATTTTGAAACCGGTTCATTTCCCACGGTGCCATAGGCCTCAAAATATCCATGAGCGCCTGCTCCTCTTGCATGCACAACTCTTTCGGGAATACGCTCCCTGTCGAAGTGCGAAATTTTTTCAAGAAACTGGTAGTTCTCCAGTGTTGCTGGTCCACGGTTGCCTACGGTACGTAAGTTTTGATTGTCTGTAACTGGATGTCCCTGCCGGGTAGTCAGGATATTTTCAGAAGCTGCTGCCCCATTTTCTTTCCCGTTATCACTGCCTTGTTTTTTTTGATCGTCATTCATACATTTCTTTTAAAAATTAAAAAAAGTCCTCATCGGGAATTTTTCAATTTACCAAGGTTTTACATCAACAAAAACAATTTCTTTCTATAGTTCTATAGTTTTGATCTATGAACCTGCAACAACTGGAATATATCATTGCACTGGACAACCACCGGCATTTTGTAAAAGCGGCTGAAGCCTGTTTTGTCACCCAGGCCACGTTAAGCATGATGATCAAAAAACTGGAACAGGAACTGGAACTGGTGATCTTCGACAGGAGTAAACAGCCGGTGATTCCTACGGAAGCCGGTAAAAAAGTGATCGGGCAGGCAAGGAATATGATACGGGAGCGCCAGTTGATGCTTGCCCTTTCAAAAGAAGTAAAAACAGGTATTGAAGGAGAATTGAAGATCGGCATCATTCCAACTATTGCTCCTTATCTTTTACCCCTGCTCCTGCCCGCCTTTCTTGAAAAATACCAGGCAACAAGGTTAAAGATCCGGGAACAAACCACAGAACAACTGGTGCAACTGCTGGCTACCGATAAAATAGATGTTGCCATCATGGCCACACCGCTTGGAGAAGGGAATTTGAAGGAAATACCCGTTTTCTATGAAGAATTCAAAGTGTTTGTGGCAGCACCTGACAGGCAGTTAAAGAAAAAGTACCTGCTGCCGGAAGATCTCGACATTAATAAATTATGGTTGCTGGAAGAAGGCCATTGCCTGCGGTCACAGGCGTTAAACCTCTGCGAACTCCAAAAAAAGCAGGCAAAAGCCCACAACCTTGATTATGAAACCGGGAGCATAGAAAGCCTGCTCAAGATCACCGAAATCACCCAGGGCATCACCATCATTCCAGAACTGGCAACTCTGGGTTTTAATAAAAAGACCAAAGAGAAACTGCGCCATTTTAAACCTCCGGTTCCGGTAAGGGAGATCAGCCTGGTAACTTACAGGCATTTTGCAAAAGAAAAAATGCTGGAGGCTTTAAGAAAGGAAATCATTGCGGCAGTGAAGCCATACCTCTCCCAACATAGAAAAGATAACCTGGTGGTGAAAATTTGAGTGATATGAACAAGAACGTGGTTAAATTGTTTTAAAATAAAAAATGCTGAAACCAGGTGATCAAGCGCCGGAATTCGAATTATTTGATACAGAGAAAAATCAAATCGCTCTTACTGATTTGAAGGGCAGGGCTGTCCTGATCCTCTTCTTTCCCCTGGCATTTACTTCGGTTTGCACAGAAGAATTGTGCAGTGTGCGAAATGAAATGAAAATTTATGAAAAATTGGATGCCCAACCTGTGGGCATTTCTGTAGATTCTTTGTACACACTCCGGCAGTATAAAAACGAACAAAACCTCAACTTTCCCTTATTAAGCGATTTCAACAAAGAAGTGTCTTTAGCCTATGATTGCCTTTATGAAACATTTGGCTTCGGGATGAAGGGGGTTACGAAAAGGGGCGCATTTATTGTTGATAAAGAGGGAATTATTCAATATGCCGAGGTGCTTGAAAATGCAGGCGCACAACCTGATTTTCAAAAAATAAAGGTAAAATTACGTGAGCTGGTCGGGTAGTTTTTACAAATTATAGCTAAATTGCGGCAAGGCCTTTGCATTTTTTGTAAATTCAGTTATTATTGTATTTCAATTGTTAAAACAATCGTATTTGAACAAATTTTTACTAATACTATCTTTTATCCTTTTAACCACTCTTCCTTCACAGGCGCAGCAAGTGCGTTCCTTGTCTGAAGGAAATGGCCAGGTGACCATTGTGCGGTTCTTTCCCAACCCCGCCACAACGGTGATCAATTTCGAATTTCAGAAAGGTTTTGAAAAAGGCTACGTGCTCCAGATCTATAATTTCCTCGGCAGAAAAATGTACGAACAAAACAACCTGAATGAAAGGACGCTTGTCAATCTTTCAGACTTTACCCGTGGTGTTTATGTGTACCAGCTGAGAGACAAAACCGGAAGGATCGTTGAATCCGGAAAATTCCAGGTATCGAAGTGAGGGTTTAGTTGAATTGTTGTTGAACAGTGGTTAAACTGTTGTTGAACACCTGCCCGCGTTCCTCGCCAAAGGCTTTGGCCTCCGGAGACCGAAGTAATGTAGCGGAATTTTTACGACCCATGGAGGTATACCTGAAAAATAGTTAGATGCGGTTGTTTGTAGCGAAAAAGTAAGGAGTTTATTTGAGCAATCTATTAAACAATAATTCAACCACTGTCAACCACCGTGCCTTCACATATACCATAGTAGGCTGCTATTTAATTGACATTACGTAAACCCATAAAAATACTCGCTGGACTGCCCTTATTCTCATGGTGGCAGTAGGACTGATTTCAATTCATCACCCAATTATCTTAAAATGGTTATCAGGAACAGCCAAACAGATTGGTAGACCAGTTTCTGCAACTGTTTTTACAAACGGACGGGGCAATCACGACATCAAAGTTTTTCATGTTAACAAGTATTGGAGCAGCAGCTTATCAAAAAGAAACGGGAGATCTGGAAACGTGGCACCTTAAATTCTTTTTGCAAACTCTGATGCCGGTTTCTTCCACTGTTTTGTCATAGCAGTAGCAACCACTTCGAGTACTCTTCGTTAGAATGCATTCAAATACAGTGGCTGGAAGATGTCCCAATATCTTTTTCAATTCTTTACTGCCCAAAATTGATAGCATCCGAAGGCGCATAAAATAGAAATTAATTTGGTAGTTTAGATATCCTAGAATTCGCAAAGCCCCTAGTTATGCCAATTTTATGGACTGACAAACCCAAAAATAGGTTGACAAAAAATTAAACAAACATTGGTCAACATGGTTATGACAGAAAAAACAACATTGCCGAAAAAGGAATGGCAAACATCAGTTTCGACTTTAAACTTTCGGTCATTGACGAATCAAGCTTCTTAAAAACAATTGCATATGGAAACAACACCATTCTTCATTTTTCTCTTCATTCATCTTAGTTGTCTGGTGCTGGGTTTTGGATCAGTAATGGTTACCGACTTATATGGCTTGATGTGGATTCGGGACCGTGTTCGCTTCACCCAGGTAATCAGCGTAAGTGGCGTCACCGAAAAATTCATCTGGGCAGGGTGGATCGGTATGGTGGCAGCAGGTATCCCACTCATTATTCTAAAGGGGGAAATAGACAACCTGATGACTATAAAGCTATTCTTCGTGGCACTCATCGCCATCAATGGTATAATATTGCATTTTCTTCATAAAAAGGTTGGGAAATACAAGAAGGGTGAGCATGTGCCAAACCTTTTTATGTTCCGGCTAATGCTGTCTCTCTTCGTGTCCCAGCTCAGTTGGTGGGGTGCGCTTCTTATTGGATTCCTGCATCGTCACGTAACAACGATCATTAATTGGCCGGATATGCCGTGGCTCGTATCCGGGCTCATTCTCGGTGCCTTCCTGATGATCTGGGGATTGGGTGAGATTTACTTTAAGGTGAAGGAAGTATAAGGATTAGAGTTAGGTATTACCCGCTCCACAGAGTTTCGCAACAATTTTTCATCACCTTGACTTTCCAGACATTTGCACAAAATGAAATGGAGAAAGGCTGTATGAAAAGAATAAAAGATTTTTCGGCTGACATACATTTTCCAAAATTTACTTGACTGTCTTTTGTTTCTAAGGACACGATTCAATTTGACACTCTCTTTGACAGCAGCAGCATTATTATTAGAAGCACTGACCTTGAACTCATAAAAATCTTTGAACTCGGACATGTATTTCCTGAATTAATATATGGAGCAAGTATTCTTGTACAAGTTCATCCGCTTGTTCTATTTGCACCATTTCTCAAGCCTTCTGTTTACAAAGCGCCACAGGTACATAGGGACATCAGCTCTAAGTCACTGTCAGCCGTGGTTCGGGCAGGAGGGTTTCAATTAAGCTTTTGTTCTTAACCTGTGCTTCCTATTTTCAAATTAGCTTCGGCACCAGGCAAGACCAGCAACAAATTCCCTAACCCTCGGCAATGTAAAACATTCAACATCTGTTCAACATAAAACTTGCACATAACTTCTATGGACATCCCTTCAACCCTTCCTAAACCACCTGCACGATCAGAAACTTCAGATAATTGGTGTTTTCCATGTGCCAGATAATCGGATGATCGGAAGACTGTGACTGGAAAACCACCTGGCGGATCTTGCGTCTTGCATCCTTTGCTGCCATTTCAATAACCTGGTGGAAAAGGTCGGGCTGCACCAGGTTGGTACAGGATGATGTAACCAGGAATCCCCCGGGGCGGATCAGTTTCATTCCTCTCAGGTTAATTTCCTTATACCCTGTAATAGCTTTTTGCAAGGTCGCCCTGCTCTTTGTAAATGCAGGCGGGTCAAGCATCACCACATCATACTGCCTTCCATCTTTTCCCCATTGTTTGAGCACATCAAAAGCATTGGCTACTTCAAACTTCACCTTTTTTTCCAGTCCGTTTAAAGCTGCATTCCTGTTGGCCTGCTGCACCGCATTTTCTGATATATCAAGACCCAGCACCGATTTTGCACCATAGTGCCCAGCATGTATCTCAAAAGTTCCGGTATAGGTAAACGCCCCCAGCACTTCTGCGCCGTTCACGATATTCCTGATGGCGCGCCTGTTATCCTGCTGATCGAGGAAATAGCCGGTCTTCTGCCCATTTTCTATGTCCACATGAAATTGCAATCCATTCTCACGGATGATGATACTGGTATCAAAAGGATCAGATAAAAACCCTTTAAGTTGGGACAGCCCTTCCAGTTCTCTTACCGGGACATCGTTTCTTTCAAAAATGCCTTTGGGTGAAAAAATGGATTGCAGGGCTTTCACTATAGCAGGTTTCCACTTGTCAATACCCAGGGCCAGGGTTTGAATGACAAAATAATCGTTGAATTTATCTATGACCAGTTGGGGCAGGCCGTCGGCTTCTCCAAAAACCAGCCTGCAGTTCTCCACATAACCCAATTGCTGCCTGTAGGCCCAGCATTCCTTTAGCTTGTTGTAGAAAAAATCCTCATCAATCACAGCCTTGCGGTCCTGGCTCAATAATCTTACAATGATCTGTGACTGAGCATTGAAATATCCCTTGCCAGCAAATTTGCCATCATGAAATAATACATCCACAACAGATCCCGGCTCAGGGCTCCCCTCGATCTTTTCTACTTCATTGGCAAAGATCCATGGATGTCCTGATGCAATGCGCTGGGCAATTTTCCTTTTCAAATGAACAATAGGCATGGGCGCAAGGTAAATCAGAATCAAAATGCTTTTGAAAATTCTTCATGTCAATGATTGCCGAACCCGACATTTTGTCCATTAATTTGGCGTTGGCAATATAATTGACAACCATACCTTTGCAACAATTTTGACCGATATGAACAAAGACGAAGCACAAGAGCAGGAAAGCAATCAGGAACAGGAAGCCGCAACGCTCAATATAAATTCAGATGAGAATATTGCTGGCACCCAACTCCTGAACGATCCTGTGGCCGAAGAATCGGAAATGGAAGCCCTTCGCATGAAAATCCAGGAACTGAACGACAGGTACCTGAGGCAGGCTGCCGAATTTGATAACTTCAAAAGAAGAAATGCACGCGAAAGGATCGAACTGATTCAAACTGCCGGAAAGGATGTGATCACTGAATTGCTGGATGTGCTGGATGATAGTGAAAGAGCGCAAAAACAGCTTGACAGCACGGAAGACATCAGCCAGGTAAAGGAAGGGGTGCAACTCGTGTTCAATAAGCTGAGAAATACACTGGGTAATAAAGGCCTTAAACCCATTGAATCCGTGAATAAAGATTTTAATGTTGACCTTCATGAGGCTATTACGGAAATTGAAGCTGGGGATGAAATGAAAGGCAAAGTGGTAGCAGAAGTTCAAAAAGGATATTATCTGAATGACAAGATCATACGCTTTTCTAAAGTGGTGGTTGGAAAATAACAGGACTTAAAACCCTGTTCCAGGGCGAAAAATTAAAATGGCAAAAAGAGATTATTACGAAATATTGGGTGTAACAAAAACCGCCGCCGCCGATGAGATCAAAAAATCTTACCGTAAAGTGGCCATGCAGTTTCACCCCGACCGCAACCCCGGAGACAAAACGGCTGAAGAAAAATTTAAAGAAGCAGCCGAAGCTTATGAAGTTTTAAGTGACCAGGATAAAAGGGCGCAGTACGACAGGTATGGCCATGCAGGCGTGAGTGCCAACGGCCGCGGAGGTCATCCCGGTGGGATGAATATGGATGATATCTTCAGCCAGTTCGGCGACATATTCGGTGAAGATATTTTCGGAAGCTTTTTTGGCGGAGGTGGCAGGGGCGCTGCTGGCGGACAAAGAAGAGCAAGAGGTACGCGAGGCAGTAATCTCAGGATCAAGCTAAAATTAAATTACGAGGAGATCGCCAAGGGTGTGAGCAAAAGCATCAAGGTGAAAAAATATGTGCCCTGTAATGTTTGCGGTGCCAGCGGCGCTAAAGACAAAGGCAGTGTACAAAATTGCGGAACCTGTGGCGGAAGTGGACAGGTAAGAAAAGTTACCAGCACCTTTCTCGGGCAAATGCAAACCGTAACCACCTGTCCAAATTGCGGAGGCGAAGGCGCTACCATTACGGCAAAGTGTGGCAACTGCAAGGGTGAAGGAAGGATGTATGGGGAGGAAACGGTGAACATCGATATTCCTGCAGGTGTTCAGGAAGGCATGCAGCTCAATATCAGCGGCCGTGGGAATGCCGGTGAGCGCGGGGGCATGGCAGGTGACCTGATTATTTTAATTGAAGAAGAACAGCATAAAGAGCTGCAACGTGATGGACTGAATGTAGCTTATGACCTTCATATCTCCTTTACAGATGCGGTATTCGGCATCCAGGTGGAAGTGCCTACGATCGATGGCAGAGCCAAGATCAAAATTCCTGCAGGCACACAAAGCGGAAAGATCTTCAGGCTAAAAGGCAAAGGTTTTCCGGCAGTGAACAGTTATGAAAAAGGTGATCAATTGGTGCATGTAAATGTATGGACGCCGCAGGCTGTTTCTTCTGATGAAAGAAACCTGCTTGAAAAGCTGGGTAACTCACCCAATTTTAAACCTGCTCCTGACAAGAATCAAAAATCGTTTTTTGATAAGATGCGGGAGATGTTCAGTTAGGAGATTTGGATGTTATGGGGCAATGCTAATTGACACTCTCCAATGACTGCTACATTTAATTTACATTGGACAATTGCTTTTCTGCTTAATGCGATCTGATTGTGCAAGCGTTCTTCGCGCTGTATTGCTCCACCTTAGGTATAAACATTTCTTAGGGAAAATCAGGTGCAATCATGCGCACACAACCACCCAAATGTTTTAAGAGAAAATCTCTGATAATTCTTAAAAATCAAACAAAATAAATTGAGCGATCTTGATTGAATCTCCTTCCAAACCAAATAAGGGGGGCTTCAAGTTTTTAAAAACGCAACAACCTTCGCGCCCACATTGAATTTCAGCGAACATGTAAGTGAGTTTTGTGTCACCTTTTTTCAGGAAGAGGCCTTATAAAAACAAAAAGAAACCGTCATTTTGAGACGGCCTTTTTCCTTTATATTAAATTCTGCTCATCAAAAAAGCGCTTCATATCTTCTTTAAAACTATCCTTGTCAAAGTCTTTTACTTTTTTAGGAAGTGCATCAAGATTAGATAATGAATTTAGAATTTCAGATACTATCATTTTTATACTTTCTTTATCAGAAGCATTTATAAACTCTATAAATTTTTCCCTCTTTATTTTTATACTATAACTAAACTGCTTCTCTATTACTAAAGGTTCTCCCGTATGCTTATTGATCAAAGATTTGAACTCAATAAACTTTGGTTTAATATCTTTAAACAAATGCTCATAACCATTTGGCGGATTTATAATTTGGCAAATAATAAAATATTCTAATATCCCATTGCCGTAATTTTTTCTTTGAATAAAAGCATCTATATCCCTAAAGAAATTATTTATAGTAGCTGCTTTGGATTGAGCTTCCTTACCTAATGTAAGTGATAATGTAAATTTCATTTATAATTATTTTATTACCGCGTGGCAAATGGGCATTCAGCATCATACAATGAAATTAAGAATGGAGCCTCCATCTCCCTGGTATAAATATTATGGCGACCGGAGAAATTATCCTAGTGAAACTTCTTCCCTCACTCTGCTCCGCTCAACTGGTAGATCTCTTTCAGGTTTCTTCCATAACCGTCATAATCAAGGCCATAACCTACTACAAATTTATTTGGAATGGTGAAGCCGATATAATCAATATCCAGTTCAAACTGGGTGGCTGCCGGCTTGTGCAGCAATGAAACAATTTTAATGGATTTAGGTTGCTGGTGGTGCAGCTTGGGAATGAAATGGTGCAGTGTTTTCCCGGTATCCACAATGTCTTCCACGATCACCACTTCCCTGTCGATCAGGTCGAGGTCGAGGCCAATTGCGGTGATCACATGGCCGCTGGACCGTATGCCTTTGTATGAAGCCAGTTTGATAAAACAGATCTCTGCATCAATGGTAAGGTGCTTGAAAAGATCAGAGGCAAACATGAAAGAACCATTCAGAATGGCTATGAACAAAGGATTTTTATTTTCATAATCCCGGTTAATCGCATCAGCAAGTTCCCTTACTTTTTCCTGGATCAGTGCTTCTGATAAATAAGTATCGAAAGATTTGTCCTTCACCCTGATAGATGCCATGCTATTTCTTTTTATAAATCTTTAGTTGCTGTCCTGGTTTGAGATCCGAAGCATTCAAATCATTCCATAATAAAATATCATCTACAGTTACCTCGTATTTTTTTGAGATGGCAAACAGGGTTTCCTTTACCTGCACCGTATGAAAGATCAGGTAATTTCCTTCACTGTATGGATTTCCAGATGGCTTTTCCTGGGCAACGGTTGTTGCACTTTGTGTAGTGGCAGGAGCTGGTCCCATTAAATACAATTTTGTTCCGGCGGCAGGCACTTGTGTGGCAGTAAGTCCATTATATTCCAGCAGATTTTCTAGGCGGAGGCCATTGATTTGTGCGATCAACTGAAGATCTTCGCCCGGTTGAACAACATGCAATTCTTTAGACCCTGTCTTTCTTTTTCGTTGCAGAAAAAGCAGGTGATCGATTTCTGCAAGGTCGGCCGGTTTCATATCATTGAAATCAAAAAGACGCGATATGGATATGTTGTTTTCCTGTGCAATTTTTAAATAGGAAGTTCCCTTTGTTATCACGATCACATTGGTTTCATTGATCGTGAATTTGCCGGTTGGATAAGTTGCTGAAAGCGCAGGAACAATGTCGGGGGATTTTGCCGGGAAAGCTGATTCATTGCTAATGTTGGCCGCATTATCCACCAGCACCCCGTCCGGATTCGTTTTTATTCTTTCTATTGCCAGCAGCGTGTATTCCTGGAGATTATAATCCTTAATCAGTTTGATCAGCACCTGAGGATATTTTGGATTGGTAGCGTAACCTGCTTTTTTGAGTCCGTAAGCCCAGCCTTCGTAATCTGTGGGGTCAAGCTTAAATAAAAAAGCATAATGTGCGCGGTATTTTAAAAAGTCTGAATGGTCCTTATAAGATTCAAAAGGGTCATCATATTTTCTGAAACACTCTCCTTTTGCATCATCATCATGACTGACGGATTCGCCCTTCCAGTCGGATTTACATTTTATACCAAAGTGATTGTTTGATTTTGTTACCAGCACGCTTTGCCCGGCGCTTGTTTCATGTATGCCCTGTGCAAGGGTTATGGAAGCCGGCACCCCGGTTCGGATCATTTCCTGAATAGCGATTTCGCGGTAAGTTTCGATATAGTCCTTAATGATCTGTGATCGCTGGGCGAAGCATAAGGTGCCCATCAACAGGGAGCATAAAACAAACAGCTTTTTCATTGGATGATACCGGTTTTTTATGAACAATCAGTGCAGCTTTCTCAAAATATACACACCATCTCTAACAGGTAACATCAGTTTTTCAACATCATTTCTTTGCAAAACAAAATCGTTGAACCCCTGTATGGCCTTTGCATTTTTTCCCTTTATTTCTTCTTCCAGAACCTGACCGTGAAAGAGCACGTTATCCGCTAAAATAAAACCATTTACCCGCACTTTGGGGATTATGAGGTTAAAATAATTTATATAGCTCTCCTTATCTGCGTCGATAAAAACCAAATCCCATGTTTCATTTAATTCACCGATAATAGCAGCGGCTTCACCGATATGAATTTTTATCTGGCTGCTGTACTGAGATCGTGAAAAATATCCGGTTGCTGTAGCGGCATCATCTTCCCTTAGTTCTATTGTATGTAATACACCGCCCGCTTCAAGGCCTTTAGCCATGCAAAGCGCGCTGTAACCGGTAAAGGTGCCAATTTCAAGAATCCGCTTTGGCCTGATCATGGTACTAATCATTTCCAGCATTTTACCCTGAAGGTGCCCGCTGAGCATTTGCGCATGTGCATGATGGGTATACGTGTATTGAGCCACTTCACGTAAGAGTGCGTCTTCCGGTGAAGTGTAATGTTCAACGTAAGCCTGGGCTTTGGAACCCGTGATTTCCATCAGGATGCTGCTTTCTCTTTATATGAAATTAAATACAATCCCAAAAAGGTAAGGAGGCCATTGAGTATGAGTAACTCAATGCCGATTTTAAAACCAAAGAACATATGGGCAGACATATCCAGGAGGGATTTTGCATTTGATTCGGCCATTCCAAACCGGCCGGCAAACCATTCCGGGTTATTGATCACGTCAAGACCAATTACAAGTACAGGTGCAATAAGGCAAACATACAGTGCATATTTATCCCTGATCTTACGCTTTGTAAGGATACCAAATGCGAACAATCCGAGTAGTGGTCCATAAGTGTATCCTGCAAATTTCAGGATCACATCTATTATAGATTTATCGTTGATCCATCTAAAAAACATTACGCATAAAAAGAAAATAATGGCAAAAGAAAAATGCACGATGAGGCGGATCTTTCTGCCTTGCTTTTCAGAAAGATCCTTTCTTCTTTTCAACCCAAGGATATCAATACAAAATGAAGAGGTCAGCGCGGTTAGTGCCCCATCGGCACTTGGAAACAGGGCTGAAATCAATCCGATGATAAAGATCACACCAATTGCTACGGACAAATAACTTCCCAGTGCGATTGCAGGAAAAAGATCGTCGCCTTTAAAGGTCAGGTTGTTTTCGGCTGCATACAGGTAAAGCAAACCGCCCATAAGCAGGAAAAGAAGATTTACAAAAAGCAGGATCACACTCAGCGTGATCACATTTTTCTGGGAATCTTTCAGGGTTCTTACACTGATGTTTTTTTGCATCATTTCCTGGTCCAGCCCCGTCATGGCAATTGTAATGAATGCACCACCAAGTATAGATTTCAGGAAAAAATTTGGTGCTTTGTAATCGGTGTTGAACATTTTGGTCATGCCTGCATCGCTCATCTGGCCAATTGCACTGGTAAACGACAGATCCAGTTTACTGATCACCGCGAAAATGCACACCACGAGCCCAATGAGCATGAATGAAGTTTGTAGCGTATCCGTATAAACAATCGTTTTTACGCCGCCTTCAAAAGTATAGAGCAGGATGAGCAAAAGAATAATTAATGATGTCAGCCAAAATGGAACACCCATGGAGTTGAGGATAAAGATCTGGAGAATGTTCACTACCAGGAACATGCGGGCGGTAGCGCCGAGCGTGCGCGATAAAAGGAAATAGGTGGCGCCGGTTTTATAACTTACCATTCCAAACCTGTGAGAGAGGTAATTATAAATGGACGTAAGGTTCATTTTATAATAAATGGGTAACAGAACATAGGCGATCACAAGATATCCCAGGAAATAACCGATCACCACCTGGAAATATTGCAAACCACCCAGGCCCACGGTACCCGGCACGCTCACAAAAGTGACACCACTCAGTGAGGTCCCGATCATTCCAAAAGCCACCAGCATCCAGTTGGAACTCCGGTTGCCGATAAAAAAAGAATCATTGTTGGCTTTGCGGGATGTATAGTAAGCAACGACAAGTAAAAGCAGAAAATATCCGATAACAAAAGTGAAAAGAAGGGTGGGCGACATACTTTATTTTTTTGTTAGAACAGGTTGCAATAGACAGTAATTTTTTGAAGATAGAAAATTTTGTTTTCCTTTTGCAGCTACAGAAGAATATGCAGATTAAAAAAATGGCCATTTTTTGTGGCTCAAAAACCGGTAAGTCGGAAGCTTACATCCATGATGCCCGCCTGCTGGCCGGGATCCTTGCAGCAAACAGGATTGAACTGATCTACGGTGGAGGAAGAAATGGATTGATGGGAATTGTTGCAGACACTGTAATGCTTGCGGGTGGAATTGTGCGTGGTGTGATTCCAAAAGTTTTGATGAACTGGGAACACCAGCATGAGAACATCAGTGAACTGCTTGTTGTGGAAGATATGCATGTGCGGAAAAGAATGATGTATGAAATGTGTGACGCGGCGATCATTCTGCCGGGTGGTTTTGGTACACTTGACGAACTTTTTGAAATGCTAACCTGGAATCAGTTATCGATTCATGATAAAAAGATCTTTGTACTGAATACAACAGGATTTTATGATCATCTCATCAAACACCTGCATACGCTGGCTGATGAAGGATTTTTATATGGCCGCATCGAAGAACAGGTTCAGTTACTTGACCATCCCGGTGACCTGCTGCCTCACCTTACCGCAGGCTGATATTATATCCAAAATTCATAAATGGCCTGCTGCCATAGGGCGCTCTTGAATCCTGGAGCACATCATAAAACATAGCGGCAATAAAAGAACCGCGGCCTGCAGGGATCACTACGCCTGCTCCAATCAATACACTGGGAATGATAGCAGCATCCATTTGGTATTCTTCATTGGTGGGACCATAAAAAAGCTGCTTTCCAAAAATATAATTGGCCTCGGGCTGCACCTGTAACATGATCTGCTGAATGGGATAAACTCTGCCAAAAACATTCAAACCAATTACGCCCTGAGATGTTTTTGAATAAGGCTGCCCATCGGCATACCTTCTCTTCAGGCTTACAAACTGCCCATTGATTCCAATACCAGCAGCAAGGGTTTGATTAAACCGGTAACCTACCTGGGGTGAAACGTTAATGAGCGTAAGATCGCCAAAGGACAAACCAAAATTGCCACCAAAAAACATTTTTTCTTTATTAAAACCTTTTTCCTCTTCTGCTTCCTGTGCATAAGAAAATACAAAAGAAAAACAGCAACACAGGATCAGGATACTTCTTTTCATAATTCACATTTTAAAATTCAGCACATTAATGGCATTGCTGATGATACGGTCGCTGGAATATTTTGCACTGAGCTCCGCTATAATAAATCCGTTTAAAATCACATAGAAAAAATTGGCAAACAGCAGGAAGCAAATAGTAGAGGTAATGGCCGGCACCAGGCAAATGGCGTGATGCAGGAATAAAGTTGACTTAAACTGTTCCAGCCTTTGCCTTTCCGTTACCGTATCCACAAAAATATATTCCATGCGCCTGCGGTAGATATAGCGCGACACCCGAATGGCTATAATGGTCAGCGCAACAGAGGCAGGAAGGAAAAAAAACTGCGAAGCCTGACCATCAAGAAAGGCTACCCGGTTCAGGTTGTAAAAAAACACAATGGTTAAAAAAAACAGCATCGCCCCTACCTGGCCTAAGGTTGTAAATTGCAGTAACCTGAAGTCGCTTAAGAAAGCTTTACGAAAGTTCATAGATCAAAAATTTTACCGGCGTTTAAAATATTATTTGGATCAAATATCTTTTTGATGGAACGCATCAGCCGTAATTGCACATCATCAAAAACAATGGGCAGAAATTCTTTTTGAACCAGGCCAATCCCATGTTCTCCGCTGATGGTGCCCCCCAGTTCTTTTACCAGGAAAAATATTTCTCTTATACCCTCTTTCAATGATCCGTTCCATTGTTCATCAGAGAGATCTCCTTTAATGATGTTCACATGAAGGTTTCCATCTCCTGCATGCCCATAACAAACAGAATGAAAGCCGTATTTTTTCCCAATCTCTTTTACACCTTTCAGCAATACAGGTAATTCTGCTCTCGGAACCACCGTATCTTCTTCCTTATAAATCGAATGCGATTTTACGGCTTCTCCTACCCTGCGGCGCAGTTTCCAGAGTTCTGCTTTTTGCTGTGCATCTTCAGCAAACAATATTTCCCCGCAATCAAATCCAGTGGCAATGGTAGCAATCCCTTCCATTTCCTTCATCAGCACCTCCACATCATTGCCATCTACTTCTATCAGCAGGTGCGCCTGAATATCATCTTCAATGGCAACAATAGAATTATCCACAAACCGCATCACCCACTCCAGTGCATCGCGCTCCATAAATTCCATGGCACTGGGCGTAAAGCCTGCCATGAAAATGGCACTTACCGCGGCACAGGCTTTTTCCGCATCGCTGAAGGGGACCAGCATGAGCAGGTCGTATTTCGGAAGCGGAAGCAGTTTGAGTACGGCTTTAGTTACGATCCCAAGCGTGCCTTCACTGCCCACCATCAACTGGGTCAGGTTGTATCCGGTTGCATTTTTTAAAACATTGGCACCGGTCCAAATGATTTCACCGGTTGGTAAAACCACCTGCAGGTTCAGCACATAATCTTTTACCACACCATATTTAACTGCTTTGGGACCACCACTGTTCTCCGCTATATTGCCACCGATCATACAGGATCCGCGGCTGCTGGGATCTGGAGGATAAAATAATCCTTTCTCCTTTACAGCATCCTGCAATACTTCTGTGATCACACCAGGTTCGGTGATCACCTGCAGGTTTCTTTCATCAACCAGCAGGATCTTATTCATTCTTTCAACACTTAGTAAAACCCCACCAAGATGAGGCAATGCGCCGCCGCTTAATCCCGTTCCCGCCCCTCTTGGGGTTACAGGGATCTTATATTGATTACAGATCTTCAGTATCTCGCTGATCTCTTCTGCACTACCGGGTTTCACTACAATGTCAGGAAGAAAATGCAGGTCTTCGGTTTCATCTGAAGCATAGGCCGACAACACATCTTCATCAACAAACACATTTGTAGCACCGCAGATGTTTTTAAATGATTCTAAATGAACCAGCGCTGAATTTGTTTTTTCAATTGTAAGCATGAAGCAGTTCTTGATCGTAAAAATCGTTCAAAAGATGGAATAACAAAAGGGAAAAACACCCTAATACGATTTAAATGTTGGACAGGGCGTTACTTTCTGGCTACCCGGTGAAATCACACCCTGCTTGATAAGGGATAATTCAAAGGCACCGCGTCCATTATTATAATTTTTAAGCGAAGAGATGGTGGCATCGTATGAAAAACTCATGGTATAATCCTTAAAGCCCAATCCTACCATTGGTATTATGGATTCCTTATGACGATAATAAGCCCCCGCGATCAGGATATATTCACCATCACCTGAAAGATTATAGTGGGCATTGATCCCGCCAACAAGTTCAGAAGCTGTGGCCTGCCTGGTATAATAAAGATTAGGGTTGATGATGACCTGGTCATTTAACTTGAAACTACCATTCAAAAACCCAATGTAGCGCATGGGAATCCTGTTGTCGAAATCATTATCAGATGCAAAAAAAGATTCTCTCGGCCTGTTTACATGGTGCACCGAAAAACCAGTGTTGAAGTAAACATTCTCTGTAGGGAAATACGCATAATTCATACCTACCTGCATATCGAGGTAACCAATATTATTGGTGTTGAGCATCACACTTGTAGGCAGTTTGTTATCAAAAAATTTTCCGTCAAACTGGTCGGGAAATTTCAGGTTGGCTGTGTTGATGGATTTATTGGCATAGCCGATATTGAAACCCAGGCTTAAAAGACTTGAATAGCCCAGCATCTGGTGATAGGCAACAGATCCATAGATTTTTGTTGAAGTAAGATTGCCGCTTCCTGCCACGTCTCTTAATATGACCCCACCTGCACCGATCCATCCATTTTCAATGCGGTCTTTCATTAACTGTATGTCTCCAAAAGCACTCATGGTTTTATAAGGCACCGACATCAGTGAAGACCACTGGTTACGGAAATTAAGTCCCAGCCGGTAATCACCATCTGGTATAAATCCCGTATTGGCAGGATTGGTTGTAAGTGGCGAATTGAAGAACTGGCTGAAATGCAGATCCTGGGCAGCGGCTCCATTTGTAATGCCCAAACCAAAAACTGCCAGCAAGATTATTTTAAATTTCTTCATTTTGCCCTCCTTTATCTTATTAAGGTTATATCGCCCGTTTTCCTGGTTCGGGTGCCATCTGAAAATTCAACATCCAGAGTATATGCATATACATCCATCGGAAGTAATTTGCCTTTATAAGTTCCATCCCAACCCACATTCCGGCTATTGGATTCAAAAACCTTTTCACCCCATCGCGCATAGATGGCAAAATTCATTTTTGCAATTCCATAGCCACGTACAAAAATCCTGCTGTTCACATCGCCACTGGTTGGTGTAAATGCGTTGGGAACATCCAGCGCAGGTTCTATCAGTGTGCGCACTTCGCGGCAAACCGTATCAGGACAATTGGCCTGGTTGATGGCGATCAGGCAGGTGTTATAGGTACCTGTTGCATTGTACTCATGCTGGAACACACTCCTTGAAGTAGTGATCAAAGAATCTCCATCACCAAAAAACCATTTAAACCGCACCGCATCATTGCTGGAAAGGTTGGTAAAAGAAATGGGTGTGTTCAATGCAGGTGGCTGCGGACTGGCAGTGAAATCGGCAGTGGGTTGGCCTGCAACCGTTATAGTAATTGATTTGCTGTCTGTAATATTACACGTAGCAGAATCCACAGCAGTGAGTGTAACAATGTAAGTACCGGGCAATTGATACAAATGCGTAGGACTTACATCAGTGGAAACATTTCCATCACCAAAATTCCATGTAAAGCTTTGTCCGCCCGAAGAAATATTATTGAATACAGCATTATAGGGAGCGCAACCTGCCGGTGGTGTGGTAAAATCCGCCTTGACCATTATTGCCACGCGCACCTGTTCTACAATCGAATCCGGGAAGTTGCAGTACACACTGTCTTTCAAAGTCAGCTTTACATTGTAGGTTCCCGGTGATGCATAATTATGAAAAACGGGGTTTGAACCAGACGAGATCACATTCGGCGTTCCGTCTCCAAAATTCCATTCCCAGATATTATTACCAAAAGCTCTTGCAGGTGGTGCTACGGAAAGATTATCAAACCGGTATTTAAATGAATCACAAGGTTCCAGCTTCACTGCATTAAAATCAAGTATGGCCCGAAGATCACCCACCTTTATGGTAAGGTAGGAGGTGTCACGGATATTACAACTGGCCGGATCAATGGCCACCAGCATAACAGTATAGGTACCAATAGCCGTATAAATATGCGAGGTATCAGGGTTAGTGGTGGCGATGGTTGGAGAGCCGTCGCCAAAATTCCATTCATAACTTACTGCTTTCAGAACGGTGTCGCGGAAATCCACTTTTAGAGGAACGCAACCTGAAGTATCTCTTACTCTCCCTTCAATGGCCGATTGAACACCAGCACCTACACCTGCAAGGTCAAATTCAATTTTAACCATAGCGAGGTTACAGTTCGCATTTGCCGGTTTTGTAGGAGCCCATGCATCGGGCGTTGTAGGAAATGGCAGCGTAGTTCCGCAACTGGCGCAGATGGCCTGGTAAATCACACCGTTTTCATCAAACCTGCTGGTCCCTCCGTCCACGTGATCAGCGCTTCCAACTGCTGAACCTGTATTCTGTCCAAAAAAGGTACCGTATAATTGTTCTGTGGAATTTCTTTTCAGTACAAAAAAATAGAAATCCTGTCCAATTCCCTGGGCATTCATATCCGGCGCCGGTTTCAGTGCACCAGCCGTTACAGATAAGCCCTGCACCCCTGCGTTGGGAAATCCCGGAACGATCCTGCCACCCCAGCCGGAAACATAAACATTTTCGCAGCGGTCAACAAGAAAGGCTACAGGTGAAATATCAGGGAAGGCTTCTCCTTTACCAAATGCAGTTGAATACACCCATGCGGAAAGATCCGGTTGCAATTTGGCGATAAATTGTTTTCCGTTTGCCTGGTTCCATGGTGCGTTCACAATAGGCCACGAACCCCTTGTTTGTCCCATAATATAAGGAAATCCCAGCCCGTCGATCTGTATGCCGTAGATCTGGTCTATGGAAGCGGTACCAATATAAGTTGTACGTATAATTGTTGATCCGTTAGAAGGTATTACACTGATGAAACCATCAATGGCGCCGTTGAATGCTGGTCCTAAAGTTCCGGTGGTGGAGCCGGGAAGATTGGCACTTTCTGTACCACCGGCTACATAAATATTGCCATTAGGATGAATGGCCAGCACATAGGCTGCATCATTATTTGCGCCACCCAGGTAAGAGCTGAAGACCAGGTTGGAAAGGGTAGGGTTGAATTTGAGCACTACGCCGTCCTGATTGCCGCCTAAAGTATTTTGAAATGCATTCTGCACCGGGAAATTGGTGGATTTTGTATTGGATACCAGGTAAATGTTGCCGGCAGCATCGAGGTTGACCTCACCACGTGCTTCATCACCATAATTTTGTAATAATGAATTAGCAGTGGAGCCGCCACAGGGACTGATATTTCCACCATCATCACCATTTCCTCCTATTCTTCTGGAACCAATTAAAGCAGTACCTGCAGCATTAAATTTTGTAATAACAATATCCCATCCGCCGTTCTGGCCAATTTTGCCCCCATTCTGGAGGGGATAATTATTCTGAACAGCGGCACTCTCATGTGGTGAATCTGTTCTTCCACCCATGATGAGATTGCCCTGCTGATCCACGATCAGGCTGTGGGGCATTTCATTGCCCGACCCACCTAAATAAGTTGCATATACCCGGTTAGTACCATCTGGAGTCAGTTTGATCAGGCCAATATCAAAACCACCCTGCATATGACAATTAGCAGTACCAGTCCCAAAATTTTGTTGAAAAGACCCTGTTTGAGTAGGGAAGCCCTGACCGCCAACAATACCACCACCGAACATGCTGCCATCCGGACCATAAGTAGCAGTATAGCCCCAGTTATCTGCTGTACTTTTTGAAAAAGAACAGAAGATCAATGTCGGGTCGATCACCAGCACGTTTTCCCGGTCAAAATTTTTGATGTCGAAACGAACCTGGTTGTTGCGCAGGGTGTATTTTGCCTGGATCTCTGTTTTCCCGGAGGCATTGTACTGGTAGGTATAAGGTGCGAGTTCTTTTAAAACGCCAACTGAAGTATTGATGTGAAGCTCGCGGTTGCGCAGTTCCAGTTTATCAACACCTTCATATTTTAATACAATGTCGGAAACCCGGCCGCCCGGTCTTACAATAAGATCATATTTTAAGGTACCCCTATCTGAATAATAACGTACGTCGATATTGGGATAAATATCTTTGATGGTTACCGCCTGGTAAATTTTACATTCGGAAGCCCACTTCGAGGGATCATTGCCGATAAAATAATTATTATAGGTAAATATGGGTTTATCAGGAATGGCGCGTGCCTCGGGATTCGAATTTTCAAACTTCACATGGTAAACATGTGAATTGACCGTGAGCCGGTCTGAAGCAGTAATTGGTTTGCCGTGAAGATTTTTGTCATGCAGTACCTGGTGAAGGTGTTCCCATTCTTCGGATTTGTGTTGGAGTACAGAAAAGCCATCGGTATTGATATAAAAAGCACCTGCGGAAACCGGGCCTAAAAAGCGTACTTTTTTATCCCATTGTCCTTTATTCTCAATAAATTCAATATTCTGGGCATTCAGTGAAAAACCAATAAATACCAGGGTAAGGAGGAATATGTTTTTTATGGGTTTCAATCTTTTCTAAATTAACTATTTATTCCTGAAAATGTTGTGCAATGCCATGTTAAGAAATTTTGCTCCATGGTGTTTTACCCTCAAGTGACATTAAGTAATTCCGAAGATTTTGGTTTTGCGGTTGCTCCAGTTCGGGATCTTCCTCCACCAGTTGTGAAGCAATTTCTCTAGCGGCATCCAGCACCGGTTTGTCTTTCACAATATCCGCCAGCTTAAAATTCAGGGCTCCACTTTGGCGGGTACCTTCAATTTCACCGGGGCCTCGCAGCTCCATATCTTTCTCTGCAATTTCGAAGCCGTTGTTTGTGGAGGTCATGATCCTGAGCCTTTCGCGTGCGTCGTTGCTTAACTGGTTGGACGTCATCAGTACACAATAACTTTTTTCTGCTCCCCTGCCCACCCGGCCTCTTAACTGGTGAAGTTGGGCAAGCCCGAATTTTTCCGAACTTTCAATGACCATCACCGTGGCATTGGGTACATTTACCCCAACTTCAATTACTGTGGTACTCACCATAATCTGAGTATCGCCACTTACAAAACGCTGCATATTGGTTTTCTTTTGTTCGGCAGGCTGCCTTCCGTGCACCATGCTGATCCAAAACCGCGGTTCAGGAAAAAAAGCCTTAACGTTTTCATAGCCGCTCATCAGGTTTTCATAATCCAGTTTGGCGCTTTCTTCAATTAATGGAAAGATCATATAGACCTGCCGGCCCGCATCAATTTCAGTTCTTAAAAAATCCATTACCCGCGTTCTCTGGTCATCCAAACGGTGTACGGTTTGAACCGGAATTCTTCCTGGAGGCAGTTCGTCCATAATGCTGTAATCAAGATCGCCATAGGCCGTCATGGCAAGCGTTCTTGGAATAGGCGTGGCCGTCATCACCAGCATGTGCGGTGGAAGGGTTGCTTTTTTCCAGAGTTTTGCGCGCTGTGCCACACCAAAACGGTGTTGTTCATCAATGACAACAAAACCCAGGTTCCGGAACACAACGGGATCTTCAATCAGGGCATGGGTCCCGATAAGGATCTGCAATGAACCTTCTGTAAGTTCTTTAAGCAGGCCTTTTCTTTCTTTCACCGGGGTGGATCCCGTTAACAATTTGATGTTTAGCGGCATCGCGGAGGTCAGTTCAGATAAGGAAATGAAATGTTGCCTTGCCAGGATCTCGGTGGGTGCCATGAGGCAGGCCTGATAACCATTGTCAATCGCCAGCAACATGACCAGCAGTGCCACAATGGTTTTTCCGCTCCCCACGTCGCCCTGCAACAGGCGGTTCATTTGGTGACCTGTTGCGGTATCAGCCCTGATCTCCTTTATCACTCTTTTTTGTGCACCCGTGAGTTCAAAAGGAAGGTGCTCTTTATAAAACTGGTTGAAAAGAGACCCTACTTTTTGAAAAACAACTCCTTTTGATTTACGGTGTCTTTCCGATCGCACACGCGCCAGGCGGATCTGTGTAATAAAAAATTCTTCAAATTTTAGCCGCCTCAATGATTGTTCATATAACAATGTGGAAGCAGGAAAATGAATATTTCTTAATGCTTCGTATCTCGATAAAAGCTTTAATTTTTCGACGATGGGTTGCGGCAAATTTTCAGGAAAGTCCTTTTCTTTTAAAACATTGAAAAGATGGATGGTGATCTTTCCGAGCTGCCTTCCTCCCAGTCCTTTTGTTTTTAATTTTTCGGTAGTGGAGTACACAGGTTCCAGGAAATTTTTTGCTGGCGCATGAAGATCGATGGCTTCTATTTCGGGATGTACCAGTTGGGGTTTGCCCAGGAAAAAACCAAGTTTTCCAAAAACGCTGTACATCGATTCCTGGTTGAGCATTTTCTCGATCCAGCTGATGCCTTTAAACCAGGCCAGTTCAATATTGCCCGTTCCATCTGAAAAATGCACCAGCAGCCGACGTGCACTTTTGTCGCCAATAATTTCCTTGTAAACGACCCTTCCCCTGATCTGCACATACTCCATGGAAAGGTTCAGATCGGCGATGCGGTTGATGGAGGTTTTATCAATATGCCTGAATGGAAAATGATAGAGCAGGTCCTGGTAAGTAAAGATCCCCAACTCTTTTTTGAGCAAATCCGCTCTTAACGGGCCCATCCCTTTCAGGTATTCCACAGGCTGGGTTAATATATGCGTTCCTGGTTTGATTGAAATCTGGTTTCAGCAAAAGTAACTTTTGAAGGTTGAATGATTTGAGAGGATCCTCAGAATCCTTTGTATAAAATCCTGGTCGCCTCCCATTGCAAATACAGGTTATATTTATTATTTTGCCGGCCACCAGAACGAATATGAATAACCAACTCCTTTACTTCAACCTGGATCTATCTGATTTCAAGTTCGGGATCCTGTCCTTTGTTACGGCCTTTGTTATTGCAATGATCGTAATGCCTCCGCTGATCAAATTCATTAATTATTTTAAACTTTTTGATGTTCCCGACGCAAGAAAAGAACATTGCCAGCCCATTCCCACCATGGGTGGAATTGCTTCCTGTGTGGGATTCGCTTTTGCATTACTGATCTGGTTTCCATTTGAACACGACAGCTTTACGATCTCGTTCTTTTTATCGATTGCCGTGCTGTTATGTGTTGGAATATTTGATGACCTTAAAAATCTTCCCGCGCGTTATAAACTGATCATGCAGGTAGCTGTAGCTACCATGATCGCCGTAAGTGGTGTGCGCATTACGAGTTTTAATGGCCTCTTTGGAATTTATGAATTGCATATAACGGCCCAATACAGTTTTACCATACTGGCCATTGCCGGCATTACCAATGCCTATAATCTTATTGACGGAATTGACGGACTTGCAGGCGGATTGGGTTTTATGAGCCTGATCGTTCTTGGATTGTTTCTTACGCTTTCAGGCGACAGCAACAATGGTTTGATCGCCTTTGCTCTTTGTGGAGGTTTACTGGGTTTTCTTTATTATAATTTTAATCCTGCCAAAATTTTTATGGGGGATACGGGATCGCTGGTGCTGGGGTTTGTAATCGCCGTATTAAGTATCAGGCTGATCCAGATCAATCCTGTTCAAGGAAATATTTTAACCCATGCACCTGTTTTTGTTATGAGTGTGGTGATCATACCGGTTTTTGATACCGTGCGTGTGTTCATGATCAGGATCTGGCAGGGGAAATCCCCTTTTTCTCCCGACAAAAATCATATCCATCACCTACTGACAAACAATGGATGGAGCCACAGTTTCACCGCCAAGGTCATTTATTTTGTTCATGCCTTTATGCTGCTGCTGGGCTATTTTCTTAAAAGCTATTCCCTCATAACAGGAATGAGCATAATGGTTTCCGTTATGCTGTTTACCATTTTTATTTTTCAGCGGTTGCGGTTACCCCAAAAAGCAGTTATACTGGAACCTACATCAGTCTAACACCAGTACCAGGTCATCGGTTTTCACCATATCGCCCGGCTGCAGGATCATTTGGGCAATATTGCCGGCTTCATTGGCTGCAATCGTGGTTTCCATTTTCATGGCTTCAATGATAAAAAGGGGCTGATTCTTTTTGATCACTTCTCCTTCCTTTACCAGAATCTGTGAAAGCTTGCCCTGTAGTGGCGCACCAATATGCTTTTTATTCCCTTTTACTGCTTTCTGGTTTTCCTTAATATTTACTTTAATCGACCTGTCCTGAACTTCGATGATCCGGGTTTGTCCATTGAGTCGCATAAAGATCTTGCGCTTTCCTTCTTCATCAGGATCGCTGAAGGTGAGTAAACGTACCAGGATGCTTTTTCCCTTATCGATCTCGATCATTACTTCTTCATCATTACGCAGACCGTAAAAAAAGTTCAGCGTGGGTATGTGCCATACTTCTCCATAGGCGCTTTTCATATTATAATACTCCTCAAAAACCTTTGGATAGAGCAGGTAAGACAGGAGGTCGGTAAAACTGAGCGTATCATCAAATTTTAATTTGAACTTTTCAAATTCCTGGTCAAAATCTATGGGTTGCAGGTGTTCGTTTGGCCGCTCGGTATATGGTTGAATGTCTTTAAGAATGGTTTTTTGCAGGGCAGGATCAAACCCGCCAACAGGTTGGCCGATATCGCCCTTAAACAATGAAACAACAGATTCAGGAAAAGAAATAGATGAGCCGTTGTTTTGAATGTCGTCTTTTGTAAGCTTGCTTGAAACCATGAAGAGAGCCATATCCCCTACCACTTTCGAACTGGGTGTAACTTTTACAAGGTCACCAAACATCTGGTTCACTTCCCTGTAAGCTTTTTTAATGTCTTCTATTTTATCACCAAGGCCCAGTGATTCGGCCTGCGGTTTCAGGTTGGAATATTGTCCTCCCGGAATTTCATGGTAAAAAACTTCAGCGCTGCTGGACTTCATTCCACTTTCAAAAGGATAATAAAATTCTCTTACTGCTTCCCAGTAAGTGGAATGCTGGTTGAGTACCTCTATATCATAAGGATGGTCGCGTTCCTGGAATTTCATCATTTCTACCAGTGCGTTCAGGTTGGGTTGGGAGGTTAAGCCCGACATGGCACCTATACTTGCATCCACCACATCCACACCTGCCTCAATGGCTTTGAGGTAGGTGGCTGATTGAAGTGAGGAAGTATCATGGGTATGCAGGTGAATGGGAATTTTAATGGTTTGTTTGAGCTCACCAATCAATTCATAAGCGGCCCATGGTTTTAAAAGTCCGCTCATATCCTTAATGGCCAGGATGTGTGCACCACTGTTTTCAATTTCCCTTGCAAATTTTCTGTAATAATCCAGTGTGTATTTGGTTCTTTTATGATCCTGGATATCGCCTGTATAACACATGGAAACTTCGGCAAGGGCACCAGTTTTTTTGCGCACTGCCTCAATACTTTTTTCCATATTGGGCATCCAGTTCAGTGAATCAAAGATCCTGAACACATCGATCCCGTTTTCCCAGCTCTTTTCAACAAAGGATTCAACCAGGTTATCAGGATAGGCTTTATACCCCACCGCATTGGCACCCCTGAGCAACATCTGCAAAAGAATATTGGGAATTGCCGCACGCAATAGTTGAAGCCTTTGCCATGGATCTTCATATAGAAAGCGCATGCATACATCGAAGGTAGCGCCGCCCCATACTTCCATACTAAAAGTTTGCGGAAAATGCTGTGCGAATGAGGAAGCTGCCTTCAGCATATCAATGGTACGCACCCTTGTAGCCAGTAAGGACTGATGCGCATCGCGGTAGGTGGTATCAGTATAATAGATCTTGTTTTCGTTTTTCAGCCAGCCGGCAAATGCTTCCGGACCCATTTCATCCAACAATTGTTTTGTCCCATTTTGAAATGGTTTTAAAGGATCATAAGGCGGCAGCAAAGGCTTCTCAAATTTCTTTGACTTATCGGGGTTCTTTACATCCGGGTGGCCGTTGACCGTTATGTCTGCAATATATTTCAGGATCCTTGTGCCCCTGTCTTGCGCTCTCCTGATCTGGAAAAGTTCGGGATATTGCTGTAGAAAGTTTACAGTGGCGTTGCCCGAAATAAACTCTGGGTGCATGATGATGTTCAGCAGGAAGCGGATGTTGGTATTTACGCCGCGGATCCTGAATTCCAGCAAAGCCCTTTTCAGTTTTTTTACGGTATCTTCTATAGAGGAAGAATGAGCAGTGACTTTAACCAGGAGTGAATCAAAAAAAGGGGAAATTTTTACACCGTTGTACACACTGCCTTCATCCAGCCGGATCCCAAACCCTTCTGCACTGCGGTAAGCCAGTACGGTTCCGTAATCAGGCATGAAATCATTTTCAGGATCTTCGGTAGTGATGCGGCACTGGATGGCATAGCCGTTTTGCTTTACTTCCTCCTGAACGGGCAGATTGATCTGCTTATCGTGCAGCTGGTACCCTTCCGCAATATAGATCTGGGTTTTCACCAGGTCAATCCCGGTAATCATTTCGGTAACCGTGTGTTCGACCTGTATCCTGGGATTTACTTCAATGAAATAAATGCCCATGTCCTTATCAACCAGGAATTCAACAGTGCCTACATTATTATAATTAACCTCGCGGCAAATGGCAACTGCATATTCATAAATTTTGTTCTTTGCCTCCTGCGGCAGACTAAAGGCAGGAGCCACTTCAACGATCTTTTGAAAACGGCGCTGCAGGCTACAGTCGCGCTCAAACAGGTGCATTACATTGCCATGGCGATCGGCAACGATCTGCACTTCGATATGCTTGGGTTGGTCGATGAATTTTTCAAAAAAGACTGTATCGTCGCCAAAAGCATTTTTGGCTTCCCTTTTTGCTTCCTGGAATGATTTTGAAAGTGTTTCTTCTGAACGGATCACCCTCATTCCACGACCGCCACCACCTGCGGCGGCTTTCAGCATCAGGGGGAAACCGATCCTCCTGGCTTCACTTAACGCGATAATTTCATCAGTAAGCGGCTGGTTACTGCTTTCGATCTGGGGAATGTTACACTGGGTAGCAACGGCTTTGGCAGAAACTTTATCTCCCAGCTTTTGCATCACTTCAGGGTCGGGACCAATAAAAATGATATTGTTTTCGCGGCATTTATGGGCAAATTCGAAATTTTCAGAAAGAAACCCATACCCGGGATGAATGGCATCGGCACCACATTGTTTTGCAGTGGCAATGATGGTATCCATATCGAGATAAGGCTTTAAAGGGTCATTTTCAGTTCCGATCTGATAAGCTTCATCTGCTTTATACCGGTGAAGTGAGTAACGGTCTTCATAAGTAAAGATGGCAACCGTACGGATTTCAAGTTCATTGCATGCACGAAGAATGCGGATGGCAATTTCTCCACGGTTAGCTACCAGCAGCTTGGTTATTTTTCTCATTTGCATTTAGAAATCAAAAATTTAGGAGTGGCACGAATATTTATAATATAAATGGGAATCAGCAAATTATTTCAGTTTACTATTCTTTAAAGTAAAAAACTATACCCGGCAAAAACCCTAAAATGAATAAATTATGGAAAAATTGAACTTTATCAATAAAAAGTATACTTTAGTACCCGATTACAAGGATTTCTTCCAGAATCGTTCTACGATATCTCTGATGAACCCCCCAATTTTCCTGATGTTTGGTTTTCCTGGATAAGATCCAGCCTATATAATTATCACCCTTAGGGATGATTCCAATCTCCAATCCATTGAATTGCCATAGTCAGTACGCCGGATCCGAATTGTGAAAAAAGAAAACCCTATTGTACTATGAGCAAAATTTTAAGCGTAAATGGCAACAAAGCCATGAATTTTTTACTGAAAACTGTTTTTGAAGGTGAATTTACCTTCATTCCTGTTGCTGATGCTTTCCAGGCTATATATGAAATGAAACATAGCGGGAAAATAGGCGCTCTTATTGTTGATGTAGATTTCCAGCCACAACAATCATGGGAACTTGTTCAACATATTAAAAGCAGTAAGCTTTTAAATATTCCTGTAGTGATTCTTGCGTCTGAAAACAGTGATGAACTCAAACTTAAAAGTTATGAGTATGAAGTGGACGAAATCTTCTTTAAACCCTTTAACCCGGTAGACCTTATTACTGCTGTCAGGAACCTAGAGGCTTCTGAAGTAATGACAGATGCCTGACCCCTGAAAACTAAACGAATACCCCAACCCTTAAAACACAATCTATGCAAGTCGAAATTCTAAAAAATGTAGCGAGTGAGGCCCGGAAAAAGCTTAGAGTAGCCACCGTAACCAAAGAACAAAGTGATATTTTCTTTCTTTACATCGGCAATAATGAAAGCTCCATTAAATTTCTGCTTAATACTTCCAGCTCAGGACTGATCGCTGAAACTCTCCAGAATGCCTGTGACCTTGTAAGAACTGAAGATTTTAAAGATCATGGCATTGATGTAATCATCCTTGATCTTCCTTTTGAGAGCATACAGATTAAAGAATTTACCCAGTTTTTAAAGCAGTCCGGTAAAATAGATGCTTCCATTCCCGTTATATATAATGAAGAGCTGATCAAAAACCAGAAAACGGCTGTGGCAGCGCTGGTAGATGATGTTATTGACCTCAGCAACTGGCAGTTTGATTTTTCATCCAAGATCTCTTTTCTTAAGCAGATCAAACAATATGAAAAACCAAAAAGTACACAATTCAATTTTACCATCAGTGATGCCTGGCTGAAAAGGACTTTTGACATTGTCGTTTCTTCATTGCTAATCATCATGGCCCTCCCGGTTTTCCTACTGGTTGCTTTTATGATCAGGATCGAATCCAAAGGACCTCTTTTTTATAATGCTAAAAGGGCCGGCAGGGGTTTCAGAATCTTCAAATTCTATAAGTTTCGTACAATGGTGATCAATGCCGATAAAAAGATTGATGCACTGGCCCACCTGAATCAATATGCAGATGCCAGCAATGGCGCAAAATTCTTCAAGATTGCCAACGATCCCAGGATTACTAAAGTGGGCAAATTCCTCAGAAATACCAGCCTTGATGAACTTCCACAGCTGTTTAATGTATTAAAAGGCGATATGTCACTTGTAGGCAACCGTCCCTTACCTCTTTATGAAGCCGCAACATTGACTACCAATGAATTTGTTGAGCGCTTTATGGCACCTGCAGGCATCACAGGCCTTTGGCAGATCAAGAAAAGAGGTCAGTCTGATATGTCTGTAGAAGAAAGAATCAGCCTCGATATTTCTTATGCCCGCAAATCAAACATCATGTTTGACCTTTGGATCATGGCCAATACACCAGCTGCTCTGCTGCAAAAGTCTGATGTATAGCTAGATTTAATTGCCTAATTTTATCCGTCCCAATGTCTGAGAATCATGCTCTGGTATCAATCATTGCACTGAACTGGAATACCCATTCAGTGACCTGTGATTTCCTTAAATCCATTAAGGATAACTGTACCTACCCGAATATAGAGGTTATTGTAGTAGATAATGCTTCCGCGGAAGATCCTACGGCCATGCTTAAAGCCGTGTATCCCGAAGTCATCATTTTTCGTAACAGCAAAAACCTGGGTTTCAGCGGTGGCAATAACGTGGGTATCCGCGCCGCCAAAGGCGATTTTTTATTTATTGTAAATAATGACACCGAATTTACACCCGGGCTGCTTGAAGGACTTCTGGAAGTCTTCCGTCTTTATCCTGATGCCGGTGTGGTGAGCCCCAAATTTCATTACTTCTTTGATAAAGGCACCATTGAATATGCTGGTTACCAGCAGGTTAATCTTTTTACAGGCCGCAATGGAATGATAGGGTGCAAGGAAAAAGATGAGGGCCAGTACAACGAGATCAGGGAAACCCATTATGCCCATGGTGGTGGAATGATGGTTTCAAGAAAGGTGATTGAAGAAGTAGGACCGCTGTACGAACCTTTTTTTCTGTATTATGAAGAATTCGACTGGTGCACCCAGATCAAGAAAAAAGGATACAAAATCTATTATCAGCCTCAATCGCTGATCTATCACAAAGAATCCATGACCACGGGCAAAGAGAGCCCGCTCAAAACATTTTATATTACCAGGAACAGGATCTTATTTATGCGCAGAAATGCACCTTTGCCAGGGCTCATGGTATTTCTTGCCTGGTTTGTATTTTTTACCATTCCCAAGAATACAGTTCAGTTTATTGCCAGGAAACAAAAAGACCACCTGAAATCTTTCTGGAAAGGTATCTTCTGGCATTTCAATTCAAAAATCACTTTTAACTAACCGTCATGTGTGGTATTGCAGGTTTTATAGATTTTAAAAAGACGTCCACAAAGGAAGTCCTCATTCAGATGACCGATGCACTTTTGCATCGCGGACCTGATGATGCAGGCTATGAAACCTATGAAAATGCGGAGGCAGTTGTGGGTTTTGGACAAAGAAGGTTGTCGATCCTTGACCTTTCACCTTTGGGTCACCAACCTATGCATTTTAAAGAATACACGGTCAATTTTAATGGAGAGATCTATAATTTCAAAGAGATCAGGAAAGAACTGGAAGAAAAAGGGTACAGCTTTACTTCATGGTCTGACACGGAAGTAATTTTAAAAGGATATGATTGCTGGGGCATGGACGTGGTTCAAAAATTCATTGGCATGTTTGCCATTGCTATTTATGACCGGCCGAAAAATAAAGTGATCTTCATCCGTGACCGCGCGGGCATCAAACCATTTTATTATTTCTGGAACAGGGAAACCTGCCTGTTTGGATCGGAACTGAAAGCATTATATGCCCATCCCGCGTTTGTAAAAGATATTGATGTAAACAGCCTCGCGCTTTTTCTTCAGTACAGCTACATACCTGCACCTCATACCATTTTTCACAATACCTATAAATTATTGCCCGGTCATTACCTCGAAGTGAACCTCCAGAACCGGGAGATGCAACAGCATAAATACTGGGATGTATTTGATCATTACAATCAGCCTAAGATCAGTGTGAGTGATGAAGAAGCGATTGAGCAAACCACAGCACTGTTGAAAAGTGCCTATGAATACAGGATGGTTGCTGATGTGCCGGTAGGTATTTTCCTGAGTGGAGGTTATGACAGCAGCAGCGTTGCAGCGCTTTTGCAGACAGGAAGAACCGAAAAGCTTAAAACATTCACCATTGGTTTTCATGAAAATGAATTCAATGAAGCACCTGAAGCAAAAAAAATCGCTGAATACCTGGGCACCGACCATACCGAATGGTATCTCACAGCTAAGGAAGCCGGTGCGGTGCTGAACCGTTTACCGGAGATCTATGATGAACCTTTTGCCGACAATTCTACTGTTCCAACAGTGTTGGTAAGTCAGCTTGCCAAACAACAGGTGAAAGTAGCACTCAGTGCCGATGGAGGTGATGAGATCTTTGGTGGTTACAATAAATTTAACCAGGCAGAAAAATTTACTTCGCAACTCCCTGTTGCACTGCAAAGTTTTTTGAGCGGCACCATGTCGATGATCAACCCGGAGAAGATCCCCTACTTCAACAGGAAATATAATTTTACTACCCGGTATGAAAAGATGAAACTGATCTGGAAAAATCATGATCCAGTTAAGGCAGTAAAATATATCAGCCAGTATATAACTGAAACAGAAGTGGAATCTTTTCTAGGAAAATCATTTGAAAGATACCACACGCCATTTGACGATGGAGATAAGTTGGAACACAATAACGGAGTAACCAACAGGTTGCTGGCTGTTGATTATAAAACCTTCCTGGTAGATAACAATCTTGTAAAGGTAGATCGTGCCACCATGGCGGTAAGTCTTGAAGGACGCGAACCCATGCTCGACCACAGGGTTGTTGAATACCTGGCGCAGCTGGATTCCAGTTTTAAAATAAGAGATGGCGTAAACAAATGGCTGCTGAAACAGGTGGTGCATAAATTCATTCCGAAAGAGATCATGGAAAGACCTAAAAAACCTTTCATTGCACCCCTCATGGTATGGTTCAGAGATGACCTGCAGGAACAATTAAAATATTACCTCAGCGAATCCAGTTTATCAAAAACAGGCGTTTTCGATCATGCACCGATCATCAGGTTGAGAGACAATTACCTGTCTGGCAAAAAAGTGAATTATCAAAAACTCTGGCAGGTGTTGATGTTCCAGTTATGGTACGACAGGTGGGTGAATAAACTTTGACGCGGAATTGCAGTATGACTAAAAAGATCAAAATACTTGAATGCATCCGCCAGGGGCAGATTGGCGGTGGTGAATCTCATTTATTAAGCCTGGTGGAAAATCTTGATAAAGAAAAGTTTGAACCCATCGTACTCTCTTTTACCGACGGTCCCATGATAGACCGGTTGCAAAAAATGGATGTTCCTGTTCATATCATTCCCACTCTAAAACCTTTCGATATCAGGAAATGGAAACAGGTAAAGGAATTGATGATTAATCATAAGGTTGAACTTGTTCATGCGCATGGCACCAGGGCCAATTCAAATGTTTTATGGGCTGCACGCTCTCTGGGCATTCCAGTGATCTACACAGTGCATGGGTGGTCGTTTCATCCTGACCAGAAACCTTTAGTAAGAAACATCCGGATTCTGGGTGAAAAATACCTGACCTCAAGATCGAGTTTAAATATTTCTGTATCAGCATCCAACCAGCAATCGGGAAAAAATTATATGCCTTCCTTCAACTCTGTTGTGATCAACAATGGAATTGATCTGAATAAATTCAATCCTTCAGCACAGCATGCAGATGTGAGAAAACAATTGAATATTGGTGAAGAAAAAATCCTTGTTTTATTTATTGCGCGGTTTACCTCACACAAACAACCACTTGCGCTGATCAATGCTTTTGCAAAAGCCTTTCCGCAGAACCAACAAATGCATTTGCTGATGGTGGGCGATGGTGATCAGAAAGATGAAGCAGAAAAAATGATCACGGATTTAAAAATGGAGGAACACATAACACTGGAATCTTTTCGACAGGATGTTTCAGACGTACTTGCCGCAGCTGATCTATTTGTTTTGCCCTCCTTATGGGAAGGTTTACCAATTGGTTTACTGGAGGCACTGGCCATGGGAAAGGCTGTTATTGCTTCCAATGTTGATGGCACCAGCGAAATCATTGAGCATGAAAAAAACGGAATGCTGGTTGAAACAAATGATCTGGTCAGTAATCTTAAAGATGCTTTGCTCTCGCTTTCTGTAGATGAAGGAAAACGAAAAATTTTCAGTGGAAATGCTGTAAAAACGATCACTGAAAAATACAATGCTGCAAACATGACACGCCAGATAGCATCTGAATATGAAAAAATTTTAAAAAAATAAATTTTCATACTGGACAAAAAAAACCTCCCAAAATTGGGAGGTTGTAATCCAAAACACCAAATCTATAATTTGAGGAACTTGATTCCTTCTTTTTTATGAAGGATGGTTCCGTATTCGATAAAGTAACTACCAGGCTTCAACCGTGCAATATTGATGATTCTTGTGATCCTGTGTGCGGTTCTCAGAAACTCTTCGTTGTAAACCAGCTGTCCATTTGAATCAAATATCCTAATGGAAGTAAGATTCTTTTCTGTAGGTTCTGAAATATTTAACCTGATCTCATCATATGCCGGATTGGGATAAGCAATGGTTACTGATGGTGAATTTGTTGCAACCGGAGCTGCTTTATTCACTGTGACATTTACAAGAGCTGTAGCACTGGCACCGCTATTATCCGTTACCTTAAGTTGAAAAGTATAGGTTCCTTCTGTCAATCCCGTAACACTGGTTTGTGCAGCATTGCCATTTACAATAGTGAATGAGGCCGGACCCGCAGTTTTTGTCCATGCATAAGAAACAATCGTTCCATCCGTATCCGCACCACTGCCATTTAAAGTAACAGCGTTTACAGGAAGGGTGATCGTTTGATCAGCACCTGCACTTGCAGTTGGTGGTACGTTAGGAATAGGAGCTGCTGCAAGAACTGTAATATTTACACTGGCAGAAGCGGTAGCGCCATTGTTATCGGTAACAATCAGTTTGAAAGTATAAGTTCCCTGGACAAGACCCGTAACACTGGTTTGTGCAGCATTGGCATTTACAATAGTGAATGAGGCCGGACCCGCAGTTTTAGTCCATGCATAAGAAGCAATGGTTCCATCCGTATCTACACCACTGCCATTTAAAGTAACAGCGTTTACAGGAAGGGTGATCGTTTGATCAGCACCTGCACTTGCAGTTGGTGGTACGTTTGGTAAAGGAGCTGCTGCAAGAACTGTAATATTTACACTGGCAGAAGCGGTAGCGCCATTGTTATCGGTAACAATCAGTTTGAAAGTATAAGTTCCCTGGACAAGACCCGTAACACTGGTTTGTGCAGCATTGGCATTTACAATAGTGAATGAGGCCGGACCCGCAGTTTTTGTCCATGCATAAGAAGCAATGGTTCCATCCGTATCCACACCACTGCCATTTAAAGTAACAGCGTTTACAGGAAGGGTGATCGTTTGATCAGCACCTGCGCTTGCAGTTGGTGGCACGTTTGGTAAAGGAGCTGCAGCAAGGACTGTAATATTTACAGTTGCAGAAGCGGTAGCGCCATTGTTATCGGTAACAATCAGTTTGAAAGTATAAGTTCCCTGGACAAGACCCGTAACACTGGTTTGTGCAGCATTGGCATTTACAATAGTGAATGAAGCCGGACCCGCAGTTTTTGTCCATGCATAAGAAACAATGGTTCCATCCGTATCCACACCACTGCCATTTAAAGTAACAGCGTTTACAGGAAGGGTGATCGTTTGATCAGCACCTGCACTTGCAGTTGGTGGTACGTTTGGTAAAGGAGCTGCTGCAAGAACTGTAATATTTACACTGGCAGAAGCGGTAGCGCCATTGTTATCGGTAACAATCAGTTTGAAAGTATAAGTTCCCTGGACAAGACCCGTAACACTGGTTTGTGCAGCATTGGCATTTACAATAGTGAATGAGGCCGGACCCGCAGTTTTTGTCCATGCATAAGAAGCAATGGTTCCATCCGTATCCACACCACTGCCATTTAAAGTAACAGCGTTTACAGGAAGGGTGATCGTTTGATCAGCACCTGCGCTTGCAGTTGGTGGCACGTTTGGTAAAGGAGCTGCAGCAAGGACTGTAATATTTACAGTTGCAGAAGCGGTAGCGCCATTGTTATCGGTAACAATCAGTTTGAAAGTATAAGTTCCCTGGACAAGACCCGTAACACTGGTTTGTGCAGCATTGGCATTTACAATAGTGA
>MWWA01000016.1_pt1 | contig 65080 bp, 56 predicted proteins | sample 1047341 | NCBI WGS metagenome assembly MWWA01 (sample SAMN06349978, study PRJNA376086) | soil metagenome | isolation source: MS5-1 sample Antarctic (ecotone) soil | place: Antarctica | collected 2015-01-13
TTTCAATTTGATCCCGCTCTCATCCTGGTTGGATTAAGTGCTAGCCATTCGATCGGGCAGGCAAAACAAACCGGTTTGCCCTTTATGAACGAAGTATTTGCCGACAGGCGTTATCATGCAAATGGAAGCCTGGTTTCACGAACAGTTGCGGGTGCAACAATTGAGAATGAAGAGGAATGCCTGCAGCAGGTAAGCCAAATCCAGGCAGGACAAAAAATTATTTCAATAGAAGGCTTCCATGTTCCCGTTGTGGCTGAAACCATTTGTATTCATGGCGATTCACCAAATGCTTTAGTGTTTGCGCAGGCGATCCATTCATTTAAAAAACGTTTTTATAATGTTACCAAATGAGGAGAAGTCAGTGAAAAAACGGTCCCTCATGCGTTTATCCGCAGTGACCGGCGCCGCATTTTTAATGGCAACATCTGCAATCGGTCCGGGTTTTCTTACGCAAACTTCAAGATTTACGGAAGAATTGCTTACCAGTTTTGGGTTTGTGATCCTTATTTCTTTACTGCTTGATATTGGCGCCCAACTCAATATCTGGAGGGTCATCAGCATCACCAATAAAAGAGCACAGGATCTTGCAAATGGGCTGCTTCCTGGTCTGGGTGTTTTTCTTGCCCTGCTGATAGCACTCGGTGGGTTTGTATTCAACATCGGCAATATTGGTGGCACCGGACTTGGCCTCAACGCACTAACGGGAATGGATATCTATTTATCTGCCTGTATCAGTACTTTTTTTGCGTTGGGTATTTTTTGGGTTAAAAATACAGGGAAACTGATGGATCACCTGGTAAGGATACTGGGCATTTTGATGATCCTGTTTACACTTTACATTGCTTTTAGTTCAGCACCACCACTGGCAAATGCTTTGCTGCATACATTCTGGCCCGAGAAAACCGACAGTTTGAAGATCGTAACCCTTGTTGGAGGAACAGTAGGCGGTTATATTTCATTTGCAGGTGCACACCGGCTGATTGATGCAGGTATAACAGGTAAAGAAAACATCCGGGCAGTGACCAGGAGCGCCGTCAGCGGGATCCTGATCACCTCTTTCATGCGTTACATTTTATTCCTGGCTGTTCTAGGTGTAGTAATGAAAGGGCTGGCGCTGGATGCATCAAATCCTGCCGCATCAGTTTTCAGACATGCAGCAGGGGAACCTGGATACAGGTTTTTTGGATTTGTGATGTGGAGTGCTGCTATTACTTCAGTCGTTGGTGCTTCTTTTACAACAATTTCATTTTTTCGCACCCTTCATCCTTTGCTTGAAAAGCACTATAAAATTTTAATTACTCTATTTATCCTTTGCTCCCTGGGTGTGTTTTTATTGAAGGGAAACCCGGTGGCGCTATTGATCTTTGCAGGTGCTGTCAACGGGTTGATTCTTCCTGTTGCACTGGCTGTGATACTGATAGCTTCAAGAACAAAAAAGATCAGGAATTTATATAAAACACCTCTATGGTTGGAAGTAGCCGGCTGGCTGGTTGTTTTTACCATGTCCTGGCTTGGGGCCTTAAGCATTAAAAATAACTTAGCTCAACTCTTTTAAGCCTCTAGCAATGAATTAAATTGCACTTTGCCTAAAATTTTTACCCGAATAGCAGGCAAGCGCATCCGCAAATAGATGAAATCCTTAACTTCATTACATGTCTCCTATTTCTTACCTGTTACTGGTTGATGACGACCAGGATGACCAACAAATTTTTGCAGAAGCCCTGGAAAACGTTGCACCTGAAATACAGATCATCACTGCTTCAAATGGATTGGAGGCTATGCATAAATTAAATACCCCTAAGGCAAAACAGCCGGATATCATTTTCCTGGATCTGAATATGCCCATGATGAATGGAAAGGAGTTTCTCGAAGAATTGAAAAAAACAAAGTCATTCAGTCATATTCCCGTAGTGATTTATACTACATCATCAAGACGGGAAGATGAGGAAGATACACTGGCATTGGGTGCAGCGCACTTTCTCGTAAAACCGCATGATTATAGTGAATTATGCCGGCAAATCAAGCAGGTACTTGAAAGACCCTGATCAGAAATCTTCGTAGGCTGCTCTCAGAAAATTAAAGATTCCAAAGGCTACAAGCCCCAATCCAAGTGCACCCAGCAAATACGATCCGTAGGATGAAGATTCAATAAAGCTGAAAGCTTTGGCAGTGTCACCGGCTTCCGAAGCACGTGCTTCCCAAACAGCTTTAAGCAACATATAAGAAATGATCAGCCAAACCACTCCCCTCGAAGCATAGCCGATTTTTCCTGATCGTAACAATACGGAAGCCCTGGAACGGCGAAGTGCCCCACCTGCGAAACGCTTTTTATATTTTTCAGAGAATCCATACCATATCTGGTAAACTCCAATGCCCGCCATAACAAGCGCCACTCCTCCTAAAATAATTTTTCCAAGGTCTTTATTCATGAATTGTGCAGACCAGTGTCCATCACTTCCACCGTCAGATTGATACATCATGATCTGCCATGCAGCAAAGGCAACAGACAGGTATGTAAGCGCGCTTAAAAAATACCTTATTCTTTTTTTGAGTTTCCTTTTCAGGTCTTTTTCCATTCCAAAAGCCTCTACCATCCGCCAGGCACTGTAGCAAACGAGTCCGAAGATCAGCAGGGCGAGCAATATGTTTCCGCCCGGAAAATCCCTCAGCGTCTTCATTACACCATTCCTGTCCGCATCATCATTTGATTGTCCGGCAATTTCAAATGCAGCCATAAAAGCAAGAATGCCTATCAGTGTATAAACAAATCCTTTAGCACCCAGGCCAACACGCGCCAGCCTTTCCATCCAGATATTATTTCCTGCCTTCAAATCCATATCTTGTAATTGTAGGTCTATTATGGCAAAAACCTTACCTCCACCACCTCAACAAGTGGCAATAGTTTTGTAGGCTATGAAGCCTTTAATATTGGGACGAAGTAATATTTCAAGTGATGAACAGGATCATAAAAAACTTTCCTGAATACCTCAGGTTACTGGGAAGGTCTTTAAACAGGCTGACTAAGAACGACCCTTTACGAATGGCCGGTGCCACTGCTTTCTTTACAACTTTTGCCCTTCCTCCAATTTTAGTGATCTTGATTCAGTTGCTCAGACTTTTCATCGACCCCAACATCATCAGGAGCCAGCTTTTTGCCAGTTTAACAAAAACCCTTGGCCCCGAGGCAGTAGAGCAGGTTGTGGGCGTGTTGAGTGGTTTAAGAAACCTGGCCAGCAACTGGTACATTACTTTGGGGGGGTTTATTTTTTTACTATTTGTTTCCACCACACTTTTTAAAGTGATCAAAGATTCTCTGAATCAGCTTTGGAAGGTGAAGACGAACAATAAAAAAAGATTTTCAAAGAAGCTAAGAACAAGGGTGCAGGCCATACTGGTGATTTTTTTTGCAGGAATATTATTTGCTATGGGCATTTTTGCAGAAGCACTCCAGGTATTTATTGGGGAATATATTTCGGGCATTTCGCCCATTCTCAGTGTGTATTTTAACCAGATCGTCAATTTTGCACTATCGCTTTTAGTGGTGACTTTATGGTTCGCTATGGTTTTCCGCTATCTTCCAGATGCACGCCCAGACTGGCCGGTAGCATTAACGGGTGGTTTTGTAACCGCACTTCTTTTTAGTTTAGGGAAGTTTATCCTGAGAAGAATGCTGAACTTAAGTAATATAGATTCCCTTTATGGAACCTCTGCATCCATTGTGTTGCTGTTGCTGTTTGTATTTTACTCCTCATTGATCCTTTATTTTGGCGCTTCCTTTACAAAGGAATTCGGGTTATTCATCGATAAACCCATTCATCCATTGCCCCACGCCAAAAGTTACAAACTGGTAGAAGAGGAAGAATGATCATTCAGTTTTGTATTGTTAAAAAAAACAAAAGAACCTGTTAATGCATGTGCAAATAATCCAGACCAGCGTCAGGGAAGAAATCAATCAACATGCAAACAACTACAAAATGGGCCATCGCCCTGGGGATCCTATCTACTTCATTTATTTTTTACTTACAACAGCAACATCAGTCCACGCTTGAATCACCACAAAATTTTGCCCAGGAAGACAAAAAGCACGCAGCAAGTTTTGCGTCCTTAAACACCACTTCCCGGCAAAAGATCCAGGTGGCCATATTGCTGGATGTGAGTAACAGTATGGATGGATTGATCGACCAGGCAAAAGCGCAATTATGGAACATGGTAAGTGTTTTGGGAAAAACAGAATGCAGTTCAGGAACACCTGACATTGAAATTGCGCTGTATGAATATGGGCGCAGTTCCAACGACGAACAAAAGGGATATGTGAAACAGGTCAACCCATTTACAATAGATCTGGATGAAGTTTCAAAAAACCTTTTTGGGTTGCATACAAATGGCGGTGATGAATACTGCGGGGAGGTGATCTACACCAGCATCAACGATTTAAAATGGGATACTGCATCAACCAATTATAAAGTGATCTTTATTGCCGGCAACGAGGATTTTCTACAGGGCCAGTTGCATTTCAGAAAAGCCTGTGCAGCCGCCGCCACGAAAGGCGTGATCGTTAATACCATTTATTGCGGTTCACGCACAGATGCAATAAGAGAGCACTGGGATCTGGGTGCCGAATGCGGACAGGGAAGTTTTACCGTTATTAACCAGGACGCAAGAGAAGAAGAGATCCCTACACCCTACGACCAGGAATTACTTACTTTAAATACAAGTCTGAATGGAACCTACCTGGGTTATGGCGCTACAGGAAATGCACGGAAAGCAAAACTTGAGGAAGTAGATCAAATGAATGCAGAAAGAAATTCCATGGCAATGAAAAGGGTGAAGGTCAAAGGCGATCAAAAAGTGTATAAAAATGCCGAATGGGACCTGGTAGATGCCTTTGTGGCTGATGCGACCATTATACAAAACGTGGAAACCAAAACACTGCCTGATTCTTTACAATCAAAAACCAAAACAGAACTTACAAACATCGTAAAGGCGAAAGCTGTTGAAAGGAACCATATTCAGAAAAGGATCGCTGAGCTGTCGGTCAAGCGGGATGCTTATTTGGTTCAGGCAAGATCAAAAAACCAGGCATCAACATCAAACACACTCGAGTCGGAAATTGAAAAGATCCTGAAACTGCAGGTTCAACGTTTCCAGATGCAAATTCCCTGAACACTTCATTCTCATGATCATTGGTTTCAGTAACTAAAAATAGCAGTTAGTTTGAATTCGGCGGTAATTTCTATTACCGCTTTTTTTTGCGACAAACTTCACAACCCATGCAGCAATTACCGCAGTTCACAACTTTCGCATTTGGTCACACGAATCACAGTTTATGTTTGCATTTCAATACTGAATAAAGAGCAACACAAAAACTACTGGGTTACTGAACATATGGAGTTTTCCAATAGTAATGAAACGGCATATTATGTTACCATAGAAAATACGGCATATTATGTTACCATAGAAAATGCGGATACCAGGATCGTTTTAAAATCAAGTTATAATTCATGGATCGTGTTTAATAAAACGATAAAGTAGGTCAACGTTTACGGGCAAGAAGGCAGTACTGCAGGATGCTGCCTTTTCCATGGCTTGAAGTTTGTTTGACAAAAGGCAAATCCGATTTTATGAAAAAGTTCTTATCGCTCCTGGTGCTCCTTGCTACCCTCCAGGCGCAGGCACAATTAAAAGGGTTTAGTGTTGGACCGTATGCAGAACGTGCATGGACAACTGGTGATCTTCAATCAAAATACGAAAACGGGTTTGGTGCGGGTATCGGGGCAGATATAAAATTGCCCGGCAAACTCGGACTCACCGGCTCCATGGGTATTTTAAGATTTGGTGGTAAAAACATCGAACACCAGGGTGTAAATGAAAAAGTAAAAGCACTGATGGCCACTCCATTGCGCGTAGGAATAAAATACCGGCTGCCAATTGTTTACCTGAAACTGGAATCAGGAACTGTAAAACTGAATGATGGAAATGGCAGCGCGCTGATACTTTCACCCGGCGCCGGAATTAGAATTTTCGGATTGGATGTTCAAGCCAAATATGAAACATGGATCAGGAGCAACCCATACAGTTTTTATGGGATCAGGGCCGCTTACAATTTCTGATCATTGACCCACGCCCGTTGCAGCAACGAGCTTCACATCTACATGGTCTGCAAGTTTATGATCAGGGATTGAAATGGTTTTCGTTTTACCGGAAGCAAGATCAGAAACTTCTATTTTTCTTTTTTCAATCAAAGCTTTTTGTTCAGAGTAATAAAATAACTCTACCAGTGCGGAATGTAAATTTGCATCACTCCTGTTGGCCAGGTTGATCTTTTGGCCCCTGATTCCCATCATCCATTCATCCTGGTCTATTATGAGCCGCACGTTTACCTGGTCGCTGATGTCTACAAAATAACTTTCCTTCTTTTCCTTTTGCGCAACATCCTTATTTCCGCCTGGTTCTTCTTTTAACCAGTCGCCGATCTTTTTAAAAAGATTGTTCTTTTTCTTTTCTGTTGTATTTATTTCCGCATGCGCCGCTGCATTATTTTCCGGAGAAACGTTTTCATTTTCCGGAGCGGGTGCAGGAATTAAAGTTTCCGGTTCAGGCCTAATGCGGTTTTCAGAAACCTTAGAAAATTCTAATGATGTTTTGGTTGGTGAGGAGGAAATATTTTGTGGTAATGTTTTTCCGGCAATGAAACTTTCTTCTGGTTCCTCAACTTTAAATTCGGGTTGGATATCCAGTTCGGCTGATTGAGTGATTTGCCTTACCGCATACACAGGTTTGGATTCATTAAATATTTGTTTGGCAAGCATCCATCCCGAAACGGAACCGATGATTAAAATGGAAGCAATCATCAGGTGTTTTGCCTTCAGTATTTTTTTCTTTTTCCTGTTTTGGAAGGCCCATTTTGTATAATTGGTTTCTACTTCTTCTAATGTTTTGGAATACTTGATTTCAACAGCTTTTGTGCCGGAGGCCTGCGATTGAAGCGCGCGCGTTCTAATTGCTGCGGCCTTATCTTCTAAGTTTGTAGTCGCTGCTGCCTGTGTTCCATCGTTTTTTGGACAACTTACAAAAACATGTTGGCGAACTTCAGCTGTTTTTGATTGAAGCGGTTCAGGTAGAGATGTTTGTTTCAGTTGCTTTGGAAGAAAAGGAATTAATGAAGGGATTTCAGCAGGATAAGCCCAACCCGCACTTCTTCCTTCCACCCAGATGAGGTCTTTTGGCTGGAGTTCCAGGTTGATAAGATCCTCAAGTGTGTGCGGACCGGATTGTTCGTTGTTTCTTAAAAGTAAATAGATCTTTTGCATGGCCAAGGTATTAGGCTCACAAGCAGTTGCTTTGAAGGTAACGCAAAGGTTCAGGATCCTATTGCCTTGCAATAAAAGAGAATGCTAAAATTGTTAACGATAGATCACCCCACAACCCATATAAGTTTGCTGGTTGTACACTACCTGAAACATTTTTGGGTATATAAAATCACTCATGCCGTCGCTGCAAAAACGCGGAAGGATCGTCAGTGTTATAGAAGAAGAATCATTAAGTGCTTCATAAATGCGGGATCCATTTGCATTGGATGACCGGAGCATTGCAAAACTTCGTGAAGTTTCCCATTCGGCCAGCCGGAATACCAGCTGGCTGTCGCGGGTACCTTCAATACTCCAGAAGGGTTCATTGCCCACACCAAAAAACACAAAGCCTTTTTTTGCTCTTTCCTGCCAGGTTGTATTTTCCATGATCCATGGAAGTTGCTGAAGGCTGTAGGCCTTGTTTTTTGACGGACTAAAGTATTGCAGCGTATCGCCTTTCCATTTATACCTGCCTCTCGCCACCTGTTGCCTGTACAACCAGATATCACCATCCGATGGCGACCAATTTCCTTCAGTTGTGACCACCTTGTTACCCGGATGAAAAGTTTCCTGTAACCGGTAAGTATTGTTAGGAGAAAACTGTATGATGTGTTCGATCTGAAAAGAATCTTCAGGCATGCTGAATCTGTAAACCCCATTCGGTTTTTTGGATGGTGCAGGGTTTGAAATTTCAACAACAGAATCTATAGGTTCGATTTGAAAGCTGGTGTCTGCCGGGGTTACCGCCACTACTGGATCTGGTGATGCCATAATGGAAGGCTTTCTTCTTACCTCCTTACAGGATTGAAGCGAAAAAAACAATAAGAGGAAAAGCAGTAAGCGCATACGTCGTTTTCTAAAAAAAAATCCCGCTGGAAGCGGGATTTTCAATTAATTTAAAACTTTGACCCCGGTAGCGGAGAATTGCACATCTTTCAGTGCCCCTTTTATTTTGGCGATTTCTTCTTTTGATTTTCCTGCATCTTCTGCATAATGCTTGCGCATTTCTTCAGTTTCAGTTTTAACGACTGCATTACCTTCTATCAATACGTTTTTCCCCACAATGTTTTCTGGCATCAGGAATGCATGATTTTTAACGCGCACCATCATGTTGGTGCCATCTGCTCTTTCAAGCCTGATCCAGCAACCTTCCGCCTTACACACTTCAACCACTTTTCCTTTCACCTGCCCCTGAAATTTATCATCTACCAGTTTAGCTTTCAGATCATCAGTTGTTACTGGATTTGTTTCATCATTAACAACACCATAAACAACACCTTTGGCGGCCTGAGTTTTTTCTTTATCCTGGGCCTGGGCACCCAATGCGATCATAAAAAGGGCGGCAAAAAGAATTCTTTTCATTTGAACGTTTTTAATTGACAACAAATATAAAGGCTGCAGGCCAGTTTAAAAATGACATAATAGGTTAATTTGTTAATTCAGGATTTTTATTTAGCGGGTGGTATTGACCTTTATACCAGGTTTACGCACAACCAAGTTGGTTTCATCAGGAACAGAATGGAATAAACTTTATTATTTAGGCTATTTTTCTTCTGGTTCTATCGATATTATTCAATTAATTTTGCTAAAATCATTAGCTTTGCTGATATTTAAATATTCGTTTAAAAGTCCTCACTTCTATCTATAATCAATTCAAACAAACACAATGTCAAACGCAGAAAAACTAAAGGCACTAAAGCTTACCATGGATAAGATCGATAAGGATTTTGGTAAGGGAAGTGTAATGATGATGAATGAAAAGGGTGAATACCAGATGGAGGTAATTTCCACTGGATCTATTGGTCTGGATGCCGCGCTTGGCGTTGGTGGTTTGCCAAAAGGAAGGGTTATTGAAATTTACGGACCGGAAAGTTCCGGTAAAACCACGATTGCGACGCACCTGATCGCAGAAGCACAGAAAAAAGGTGGTATGTGCGCCATCATTGATGCTGAACATGCCTTTGATTCTGCCTATGCCCAGAAGCTGGGTGTTGACATAGATAATTTGTTGATCTCGCAGCCGGATTATGGCGAACAGGCCCTTGAAATAGCCGACCGCCTCATCCTTTCGGGTGCTTTGGATGTAGTGGTGATCGACTCAGTTGCCGCCCTTGTTCCCAAAAGTGAACTCGAAGGTGAAATGGGAGATTCCAAAATGGGATTGCATGCCCGACTGATGTCGCAGGCCTTGCGTAAACTTACTGCCACGATTTCAAAAACAAATACCATCTGCATTTTCATCAACCAGTTGCGTGAAAAGATCGGGGTAATGTTTGGTAACCCGGAAACGACTACCGGTGGTAATGCTTTAAAATTCTATGCTTCCGTAAGGTTGGATATTCGCAGGATGAGCCAGATTAAAGATGGTGAAGATGCTGTAGGTAACCGCGTAAAAGTGAAAGTGGTAAAGAACAAAGTGGCGCCTCCATTCAGGACCGCTGAATTTGATATCATCTTTGGCTCCGGTATATCCAAAGTAGGGGAAATCCTGGACATGGGTGTTGAGATGGGTATTGTGCAAAAAAGTGGGAGCTGGTTCAGTTATAACACAGATAAACTCGGACAGGGAAGAGAAGCAGTAAAAGGATTATTGCAGGACAATCCACAACTGGCGGATGAAATTGAAGCCAAGATCCGGGAGAAAATTAAAGAACTTCAGGACGCATAAACGTACATAAAAAAACCCGCTGACAGTTGTCAACGGATTTTTTCTTTGGTCTTAACATCGGTCGATATTAAATCCGGTGTTTTCTATAGGCAATATCTTTTGGTTTTTTTATTTATTGGATTTACACGAGGCTAGTGGCTGTAAATTTTTTCAAGGTTATTGTATACTTGTTCTTTCAAATTATCTGCCATATATGTTATAAATTGATTTTCAGTAAGTTATTTTCAAGAAAATTCATATTTTAAGAATAATTGCCGATTAAAATTCAGTGAATCTCCAGTAGATTTTATTTTTGCCTATGTCCTTCATGCTACAAGCTCCATACAGTCCCGCAGGTGATCAGCCATCCGCAATTGAACAATTAGTGGATGGTTTACAGGAGGGCGAGAGGCAGCAGGTTTTGCTTGGAGTAACAGGGTCCGGGAAAACTTATACCATTGCCAATGTTATTGGAAAGGTTCAAAGACCAACTCTTGTGCTTACACACAATAAAACCCTGGTAGCCCAGCTTTATGGCGAATTCAGGCAGTTTTTCCCGGATAATGCCGTGGAATATTTTGTTTCCTACTACGATTATTACCAGCCTGAGGCTTACATGCCGGTCACCGATACTTATATTGAAAAAGACCTCAACATCAATGAGGAATTGGATAAACTCCGGTTGCGGGCCACCACCAGCCTGCTTTCCGGCCGGCGCGATATTATTGTTGTGGCCAGTGTAAGCTGTATTTACGGTATGGGTAATCCTACCGATTATGAAAGTGGTATTATCCGGATTGCCAAAGGCGAACGGATGTCGAGGCAAAGCTTTTTACATGCCCTGGTAAATAGTTTATATAACAGAACAACACTTGAATTCGGCCGGGGGACTTTCAGAGTAAAAGGTGATACGGTGGATATCAACCTGCCTTACGTGGATTTTGGATACCGCGTTACTTTTTTTGGTGATGAGCTTGAAGAAATTGAAAGCATTGATGTGCAAAATGGAAAGCGCATCGGAATTATTGACAATGCCGCCATTTTTCCTGCCAACCTATATGTCGCGCCAAAGGATATGATCCAAAATGTGATGTATGAAATCCAGGATGAAATGCAGGCCCAGGTGGAATATTTTAAATCTACCGGTAAATACATCGAAGCTCAAAGGATCAAGGAGAGAGTGGAATATGACCTCGAAATGATCCGTGAACTGGGCTATTGTAATGGCATTGAGAATTATTCAAGGTTCTTCGACCGCCGCAAACCAGGAACACGTCCGTTTTGCCTGCTGGATTATTTTCCAAAAGACTTCTTATGTGTGATTGATGAAAGTCACCAGACCGTTCCCCAGGTGAGTGGTATGTATGGAGGTGACAGGAGCAGGAAACTGACCCTGGTGGATTTTGGGTTCAGGCTTCCGTCGGCTCTTGATAACCGTCCTCTGAATTTTCATGAATTTGAACAACTGCTTCCACAAGTAATTTATGTTAGCGCCACCCCGGGAGATTATGAACTGGAACAAACAGGTGGTGTGGTTGTAGAACAGGTGGTAAGACCAACGGGGCTGCTGGAGCCGCCGATAGAAGTGCGACCCAGCCTGAACCAGATCGATGATCTTTTACATGAAATTGACAAAAGAGTCAAAAAAGGTGATCGGGTGCTGGTAACAACGCTGACCAAACGCATGGCAGAAGAAATGGATAAATACCTGAAGCGGATCGATATCAAATCAAAATACATACACAGTGATATAGATGCGCTGGAAAGAGTGGAGATCCTCCGCCAGTTGAGACTTGGTGTAATAGATGTGCTGGTAGGTGTGAACCTCCTGCGTGAAGGACTCGACCTTCCCGAAGTTTCCCTCGTAGCCATTCTCGATGCCGACAAAGAAGGTTTCCTGCGTAATGAAAGATCTCTCACACAAACGGCAGGACGTGCCGCCCGGAATATTGAAGGACTGGTAATCTTTTATGCAGACAGAATTACAGAAAGCATGCAAAGAACCATGGATGAAACAGACCGCAGACGAGAAAAACAGGTGGCCTATAACATCATCCATAACATCACGCCTACAACAGTGAAAAAAAGCATCGAACAGGTGATGGCCCAGACATCAGTGCTTGATATAAAAGGTTACGACCCAGATTCTCCTTTTGCGGTGGATACTGTGCTTACAAAAGCCGCAGAAGGGGAAGCGGAATATACAACCATACCACAGCTGGAAAAAGCAATCATTCGCACAAAGAAAGAAATGGAAAAGGCTGCTCGGGACCTTGATTTTATGGAGGCCGCCCGCTTAAGGGATGAAATGTTTGCCATGCAGAAAAAGCTGGAAACCATGAAAAGGCCTGAATAGGTCAAATAAGGGTTTATAATGACGTTAACCTATAGGTTTTTAGTAGAATTACGAGCAACGTAAAAGTACTAACACCCTATTTTCTAAAAATCCGCCCTTCCTTTTTGCAAAGTGGTGGCTAATCATATAATTTGCTCCCTGTAACCAAATCCAACTCTTATGAAGAAGCGTCTTTTCAGGATACTTAACTTCTTTGCACTGAATGTCCTGTTTTTTGCACTTTACCTGAATTTTATTCATAAAGACAATAACACAATTACTCCCGTAAAAGGAGCCAGAACAACTCAATTACAACAGGGTGCAACCTTAGTTTCCAATCCTGAACAGTATTTAGAAAAAGGTCCTTTGAACACGAACCCGTTCGGTAGTTTAAGAGTACCATCGGCCAAATAATTCTGATCCATTAATTCTGCAGAACAACCCCGTGATCACGGGGTTTTTTGCTTACCGCTTAATGCGAATTCAAATTGTAACTTCGCCGGCATGGAGAAAAAGCTGTTCCTGCTGGATGCAATGGCCCTGATATTCCGCGCCTATTATGCACTCATCCGAAACCCCCGGATCACTTCGAAAGGAAAAAATACCAATGCACAATTTGGTTTCACGAATACCATCATTGAACTGATCAACAACCAGAAGCCTTCCCACATGGCGGTGTGTTTTGATACAGATGCTCCAACAGAAAGACATACGGATTTCGCTGAATACAAAGCCAACAGGCAGGATGCTCCTGAAGACCTTATCGCTGCGATTCCCGATATAAAAAGAATTATCAGGGCACTGAATATTCCAACCATTGAAAGCGATGGTTACGAAGCGGATGATGTGATTGGTACCCTTAGCCAACAGGCTGCTGCAAAAGGATATGATGTGTATATGGTCACACCTGATAAAGATTATGGCCAGCTGGTGAGTGACCGCATTAAGATTTACAAACCAGGTTACCAGGGCGGCGACGTAGAGATCATGGGCCCCAAAGAAGTTTGTGATAAATGGTGTATCGAATCGGTTGACCAGGTAATCGATATTTTAGGATTGATGGGTGATGCAGTGGATAATATTCCTGGCATTTCCGGTGTGGGCCAGAAAACAGCATGCAAACTGTTAACCGAATACAAGACACTTGAAAATGTACTTGCAAATGCAGACAGCATTAAAGGTGCTTTGGGTGAAAAGATCAGGGCAGGTAAAGAAGATGCGATCATGTCGAAAAAGCTCGCCACCATTATAACCAGCGTACCTGTAGATTTTCATGAAGGTGATTTTTTATTAAGGGAATGGAACAAAGAAGCGTTGAAAGAAATTCTGAATGAACTTGAATTTAAAACAGTGATCAAACGATTGCTGGGTGATGATGAAACTGCAGGAAACAAATCTTCTTCAGGTGTGCAGCAAGACCTTTTCAGTTCAGCCCAAAACAACTCCCCGGAAGTAATTTCTATTGTTCAGCCCACGAACAATATCACCAACACAGAGCATGAATACGAGCTGGTGGAAAGTGATAAGGAATTTGAATTGCTCCTGCAGGCACTTGATCAGCATGAAGAGATCTCTTTTGATACAGAAACCACTTCAATTGATGCAAATGAAGCAGATCTTGTAGGTATCAGCTTTTCCGTTCGTCCGCACCAGGCATGGTATGTTCCGGTTCCATGCGATGATAAGGAAGCAACAAAAAGAATCCTGTCACGGTTTGCCAGCCTGTTTGAAGATGAAAATAAAACCTGGATCGGGCATAACATCAAGTACGACCTGCTGATGTTTAAATGGTATGGAATTGAAATCATGGGGAAAATGTTCGATACCATGCTGGCGCATTATCTGATAGAACCGGATGGTAAAAGCAATATGGACTGGCTGAGCGCGCGCTACCTGAATTACGAACCGATCCATATTGAAGAACTGCTTGGAAAAAAAGGCAAGAGCCAGCTTTGCATGAAGGATATTGATATTGAAAAAGTAAAAGAGTATGCAGCGGAAGATGCGGATGTAACCTACCAGTTCAAAAACATTTTTGTTCCGAAGATGAAAGAACTGGAAGTTGAAAATGTTTTTTCTGAAATAGAAAATCCCTTAGTGCCCGTACTTACAGCAATGGAGTTCGAGGGCATTAGGATCGATGTAGATTTTTTAAATGAATATTCCAGGGTACTTGAAATTGAATCCCGTGTGCATGAAGAGCAGGTATATGAAACCGCTGGTTTTCGCTTCAACCTTGGATCGCCGAAACAACTGGGAGAAGTTTTATTTGAAAGACTGAAGTTGGATACCAAAGCAAAAAAAACAAAAACAGGGCAATACGCTACAGGTGAAGATGTATTAAGAAAATTGGCGGTGGAACACCCCGTAGCAGATCATGTGCTCGCCTTTAGAGAGTACACAAAATTAAAATCCACTTATGTGGACGCACTTCCATTGCTAATCAATAAAAAAACCGGAAGGGTGCATACAACTTACGGTCAATCGGTTGCAGTAACTGGCAGACTTGCAAGTAACAATCCCAACCTGCAGAACATTCCTATCAGAACAGACAGGGGAAGAGAGATCAGAAAGGCTTTTATTCCAAGAGACGAAGGACATGTACTGGTAAGCGCTGACTATTCGCAGATCGAACTGAGGATCGTTGCCGCATTGAGTGGAGACCCTGTAATGTGCGATGCTTTTCGTCAGCACAAAGATGTGCACACGGCAACTGCAGCAAAGGTATATGGCGTGGATGAAGAAGCGGTAACAAAAGACATGAGGAGGAAGGCAAAGAGTGTGAACTTTGGAATTATTTACGGACAAGGAGCATTTGGTTTATCTGAAAACCTGGGGATCAGCAGAACGGAAGCGAAAACCATTATTGATAATTATAAAAATGAATTTGCTGGTATCACAAGGTATATGGATGATATGATCAATTACTGCAGGGAGCATGGTTTTGTAAAAACCATAATGGGAAGAAAAAGGTGGCTGCGTGATATCAACTCTTCCAATTTTACTGTGCGGGGTTATGCAGAAAGAAACGCCATCAACTCCCCTATCCAGGGAACGGCTGCTGATATGATCAAGCTGGCCATGGTGAAAGTTCATAAAACATTTATTGAAAGGAATTTTAAATCAAAAATGATCCTGCAGGTGCATGATGAACTGGTGTTTGATGCCACGCGCGATGAAGTGGAACTGATCAAACCTGTGATCCTGGAATGCATGCAATCCGCAATGAGTTTGCCAAATGGTGTACCGGTTATCGCGGAAGTGGGACAGGGCGACAACTGGCTGGAAGCGCATTAGGTGTTGGGTGTTTAGTTGTTTAGGCGTTGAGAAATTCACCATTCACTCTCAAAAACTTCTACCATGTTATTGATCTATTGTTATGATGCATATTGCGGCTGGTGTTATGGATTCAGTAGTGTGATGAATAAAATTGCGGAAGCATATAAAACACAACTGGAGATAGAAGTGCTTTCCGGAAATATGATTCCTGAAGAAGAAGCAAAGCCCATTGCTGTAATGGCGCCTTATATTCAGAAAGCTTATAAACATGTTGAAGAACGATCAGGAATTCAATTTGGAGAAGATTTTCTCTGGCATATTTTCAATCCTGAGAAAAGCGACTGGATTCCCTCTTCGCTTTTACCTGCCATTGCACTTTCTGTTTTCAAATCCTATTATCCGGATCAGGCAGTCAGCATTGCTTCGGATATTCAATATGCTTTGAATTTTGAAGGCCGCGACCTTACCGATAAAGAAGCTTACCGGCACCTGCTTGAAAAATACCTGATCCCTGCAGAAACATTTTATGAGCAGCTGGCTGGCGAAGCGCACAAAGAAAATGCCTTGTATGAATTTGCGCTTGTAAAGCAATTGCGTGTCACCGGCTTTCCCACTGTGCTGTTGCAGGCATCTGATTCAAAATTTTATTTGCTGGCACAGGGGTATACGGATTATGAAACCCTAAAAGAAAGAATTGAAAAAGTTTTTGCTGAATTAAAAACGCAGGAAAAATAATGACTTGGCAATGGTCAATGGTCAATGGTCAATGGGGAAAGTTTTATGGTCAAATCAGTCGCTGAAATCAGTGTGGGCTTGAAGGATGTTGTGTTTTTAAAAACTTGAAGCCCCCTTATTTGGTTTGGAGGGTGATTCAATCACTATAGCTCAATTGAATTCTTCTGATTTTTAAGAATGCTCAGAGATTTTCTCTTACAACATTTGGGTGGCTGCCGCGCCTCATTGCTCCTGTTTCTAACTTGAAGAATCATCATACCTAAGATGGAGCAATTCAGCGCATTCCAGACTTTTAAATAACCAGAGCGCAGGGTGTTGCACCTGTTTTATCATACGGTGCGCTCCCTTGCGCAATCATCCGAAGGAAACTTGTCATACATACTGCTTCGCATTGATTGCGCTTGAATTTTTGCCTGCCCACCGAAGCGAAGCGCAGGAGGGGCCACCTTTTTTTTCAAGAAAAAAGGTGGAAGAGGCATTTATCATAGCGCTGCCCTCCTGCAATGAAACTCCTTTAGGTTATTGCAACTGCAAAATCTAAGGCTCGGTTTAAGTAATCATCAACAACGCCAGAACCATTTCGCGTTTCATCGAAATCAAATAAATTTCCCCGGACAACAGTGATTGACTATTCACTGCCGACCATTGACCTAACATTACCTGTTCCTCTCTGCCCGGTTGGCTGCTCTTGCAGCAGCCGTTCCAAAGTTCCGGAGATTATAAGTGAACGTCAGGATAAAATATTGCTGCAATACCTGGTACTGAACATCTTCAATATAATTTTCAGTAACGTTCCTTGTGATCGCCTGGTTTTGTTTCAGCAGGTCAAATACGTTTAACCTGAGTTCACCTTTTTTATCTTTCAAAAATTTCTTTCCTACGCCCATATTCCACAGCATGTAATTCTGATTAAAGCCCTGGGCCAGCCCGGAAAAATATTGGTTATTCAGCTCATTCTGGAAGAACCATCCATTTTTTGAAAGCAGGTTGAGCTGAAGGCTTGCCACGTGCTGAAAATATTTATCATTCCGCGCAGGCACGATTGCATTGGTTACATTATTCAGATTAGCCGAATAGGAAACAGTGAAATCAACAAACTCACTGATGTTGCTTGCAATTACGGACCCGAGTGAAATAGTGGTGTTCTTTGTTTCATTAGCCTGGTAATTAATGAAGCCCGGAAGTTTCTGTAAGGTCAGGCCACCATTGATATTGATGTTTGATTTAATAAACTTCAGTGGAATGGCAAATGTGAGAAAGGATCTGAGACTTGAATAGCCGTCAAGATTCACAGGTTTATTCAATTGGTCTCCTCTTCTTAAAACAATACCATTGCTGATCAAAGAATCACTCCCCGGGGTAAAGGTGGCATTGGAAATATAGTTGTTTGCCATTTGCCAGAAAATATTACCCACGATCAGTAAACCTTTTGTTGGATTGGTAAAGGTGTATCTCGAACTCAGTGTGTGCGTGAACTGTTGGTTCAGGTCAGGATTGCCTGATGTATAAATGGGTGCATTCACGGGATCCACCACATTCTGCAACTGGGTTACGGAAGGCTGGTTTACATTGGTCCTGTAAACAAACCTGATGTTGCTTCTGGGTGAAAAGGTGTAACGTGCAAAAGCATTTGGCAGAATATTGGAAAAGTTTTTATCAGCCGTTAGCGTGGCGGGAAATGTCTGGCTTCCGTTTAAGTTGGTGTGCTGGTAACTGGCGCCTATGGAAAATTGTTTTTCTCGGTCACCAATCCGTAAAGACATGCCCGCATTATGAGCTGTATTCCTGTTCTCGAATTTGTTTGAAAAAGATTGAAGGAATTCTGAATACTTTCCATCAGATTCATTGTATGCATAGGTCTGCTGATCGGAATTGCTTTTGGAAATGGTAGGATTGTAATTGATCTGCAGCTGCGTTTTTTCTCCCAGCGGTTCGGTATACACCAGGTTTGTTGAAACCTGCAAACTATTACTTACCTGGTCGGTTACCCTTCTTGATGTTGTGTCTTCGGCGTTGCCGTTAAATTCCGACCGCTGAAATGTAGTGACAAAAGTTTCACCCGACCTCTTGTTGTAAGATGTATTCAGGTTAACAGAAATGGTTCTGCCTTTTTTTGCAAGGGCATGTCGGTACAGGATGGTATTGTTTAAATTATTTCCATTCCGGTCGCTGTTGGTGATGTTCTGGTTCAACGTTCTTGTGAGTGGGCTGCTTTCAATAAAATTGTACAACCTGCTCAGGTTTCTTTGAGATTCATTTCCCTGCCAGCTCAGGTTGGGTGTAATGATCAGTTGCCTGTTTGAATCGATCCTGTATTCCATCCGCATGGTCACCCTGTGATTCAGGTTACTGCTGTTGGCTTCTGTGGTGTCGAAACTGTTTAGAAAATTGGAAGCAAAATATTGGGTGTTGGCCAGCTCAAAACTATTGTTGTTGGTATTATTAAAAAAATAACTTCCGGAAACAGTCATTTTGGTTCCCCAGATATCAGAAAAATTTATACCCGCTGCATTGGTTCGGTTGATCCCATTCTGTTGTCCTACAAGAAAATTCCCTACGCCCTGGTTCCCGCCGGCGCCTGCAGGACCGCGGTTGCCGCTACCACCTCTGGGGCCACCGCCGCCACCTCTTGGTCCTCCACCACCGCCACGTTGTACATTGCTGGTGGCACCCAAAAGATCCTGTTGTGAAAAATTCTGCTGGTTGATATTATTGAAATTTCCAACAAAGGAAATCCGCCTGTTGTTTTTCAGCAAAGTCGCATTTCCTCCTGCATGATAACGCTGGTCGGTGCCGTAACCTGCAAAGACGCGCCCGAACTGGCCGTCCCGCATATTGGCCTTGGTAATGATATTAATGGATTTTGTGGCACTGCCATCATCAAAACCTGTGAACTGGGCCTGGTCGCTCAGGCGGTCAAAGATCTGAATCTTGTCTATGATCTCTGCCGGAAGATTTCTAAGTGCTGCAGTGGCATCATCTCCAAACAATTCCCTTCCGTCAATGGTAACTTTTTGAACATTTTCACCCTGCGCCTTCACCTGCCCGTTTTCAATTGTTATTCCGGGCACCTTTCTCATGAGATCTTCCGCACTGGCATCCGGATTTACTTTAAACTGGTTGGCGCTGATCTGTAACGTATCGCCTCTTTGTGTTACAGGTGTAGCCGATGAAGTGATCACCACAGTAGCCAGCTCATTTGAACTGGAAGGCACCATCATGATATTAATCTGAATATCACTGGTATCCATGGCCACGAGGCGGTAAACCTCATTAAAGCCAACATAAGATGCCATGAGGCGAAAGCTGTCTCTTTCAACAGCGGAAAATGAAAAATTCCCTGCAGTATCAGTTCGTACTGTGCGCACCTGAGCACTATCTGAAAGTTTTTGGAGTTGAACGGTAGCCCCGGATAAACGGTTGGCATTTTGATCAGTAATTCTTCCGGTGATTCCCGGAAACTGGGCGAGGGATATTTGGGCAATTAACAATACCAGTCCAGACAATAACAATTTTTTGAGCATAGTGCAAATTGACCACTTTGACCAAAGGTCATAAAAACTATGCCCCGGGTAATCCAACTCAGGTTAATTAATGCTAATAAATCGGATTATATTGCAGCCCCAAAATCGTTGATATGGAGTATAACAGAATTGTAGCCGTTACCGGGATGCCGGGATTATTTGAAGTGGTAAGTAGTAAAACTGACGGAGCTCTTGTTCGTTCGTTAGAAGATCAAACCACAAAGTTTGTTTCTTCCCGTGTGCACAACATGTCGCACCTGGAAAGTATTGAAGTATATACTGTGAAGGATAACGTGCAGTTGTCGGAAGTGCTTTCCTCAATGAAAAGCAATGGTGCTGCCTTGCCTGATCTGAAAGACAACAAAGCAGTAAAAACCTATTTTGAAACTGTTTTTCCGGACATTGATTTTGAACGTGTGTATGCCAGTGACATGAAGAAGATGATCAGGTGGTACAGCATTCTGGATGCCCAGGGAATTGATTTTACCGTGCAGTCTGAGGAGGAATCGAATGAGGCATCGGGTGAAGACGCAGCGGAAGTTGCAGAAACCAGTACTGAAGAGAAAGCACCTGCAGCAAAGGCTAAAAAGCCAAAAGTAGCCACTAAGGGAGCTGCAGAGAAAAAAGCAGAGAAAGCAGCCGCTCCGGATAGTGAAACAGAAGAGAAGCCTAAAAAAACCCGGAAGAAAAAGGGCGAAGCTTAACATCCATTTTTTCACCTGAAAACCTTTGCGCAATGGAATATAGTGCCCGCATAACCAGCGTACCAAGAAAATATCTCCCTGCTGATTTTCGTCTTACCGACTGGGAATCACTTGAACCTTATCTTAAAGAACTTCTTGAAAGACCCATCATTTCAAAAGAAATACTGGAGCAATGGCTGAAAGACTTAAGTGAACTTGAAGCTGTTATTGGTGAAGATGCAGCCTGGCGGCAAATCAGGATGACTTGCGATACAGAAAACAAAGCGCTTGAAGATGCTTTTACCTTTTTTGTAATGGAGATCCAGCCAAAGGTGCAGCCCTATGCCGATAAACTGAACAGAAAACTGGTTGATAATCCATTCACCCGGGAACTGGATCAGCAGGATTACAAGGTTTACCTGCGGAACGTACGCAAAAGCATTGAACTCTTTCGCGAAGAAAACATCCAGTTGCAGGCAGAGATCTCGGTACTTGCGCAACAGTACGGAGTGATCTCAGGCAAAATGAGCATTGAAATTGAAGGAAGGGAATATACATTGCAACAGGCGGCCAAATTTTTAGAAAATCCTGACCGTAACCTGAGAGAACAGGTGTACAGGAAAATTCAGGAACGCAGAATGGCTGATAAAGATGCGTTGAATGAAATGTTTTCATCACTCATTGAAAAGCGCAACCAGGTTGCCCTCAATGCAGGATATGAAAATTACCGTGATTATAAATTTGCTGACCTCGGACGGTTCGATTATAAAAAAGAAGACTGTTTTCAGTTTCACTATGCGGTAAAAACACAAGTGCTTCCTCTCGTAAATTTTATTTACGACAGAAAAAGGCAAAAGCTCGGTCTGCCATCACTGCGTCCATGGGATACAGAGGCATCACCTGAAGGGGTAAAGCCTTTAACGCCATTTTCCACAGGAGAAGAACTAGTCAACAAAACCATTGAATGTTTTAACCAGATGAACCCATTCTTTGGAGACTGTCTTGTAAAAATGAAAGAAATGGGCAGGCTGGACCTGGACAGCCGCAAGGGAAAAGCACCTGGTGGTTATAATTGCCCACTTCCAGAAACAGGCGCTCCTTTTATTTTTATGAATGCAGCTGGACAAATGAGTGATGTAACCACCATGGTTCATGAAGGTGGACATGCCATACATTCTTTTCTTGCACACGACCTTCCTTTGACTGCATTCAAAGAATACCCGATGGAGATCGCGGAAGTGGCCAGCATGGCCATGGAATTGTTTTCAATGGATCACTGGGAAGTTTTTTTTGATGATGCCGATGACCTGAAAAGAGCAAAGCAGCATCAGCTGGAAAGAGTGCTCACCATTTTTCCGTGGATCGCCACCATAGATAAATTTCAGCACTGGGTGTATGAAAATCCAAACCATACACTGGAAGAGAGAGCCGAGAACTGGAGAACCATTATCAATGAATTTACTTCTGTAGCCATCGACGTTACCGGGCTAGAAATGTACAGGCAATATAGCTGGCAAAGACAACTGCATCTTTACGAAGTGCCGTTTTATTATATTGAATATGGTATTGCACAACTGGGTGCTATCGGCCTTTGGAAACAGTACAAGGAAGACAAAGACAAAGCGATCGGCAATTACATCAGGGCGCTTCAGATGGGAGGTACAAAAACACTTCCTGAATTATATGAAGCTGCTGGTTTGAAATTTAGTTTTTCTCAGGACTACATCAGTGAGTTGATGTTATTTGTTCAGCAGGAGATAGAAAAAATAACCAGTGCTGGTTAAGAATGAAATGACGGATCGATTGGCAATGGTGAATGGTCGGCAGTCAATGGTCAATGGTCAATGGTGAATCACTGTACTTGCCTGATTGACCATTGACCGATTAACCATTGCCACATAACTTAACACCAGGTAATCGTTCACGATACAAGGCAGTCGCTGCAGGTGCCATTGATCACTACCTGTACATTGGAAGCATGATAACCTTTTGGCAGGTCTATCTTGGGTGATACGATATCATCAAGACAAATCGTTTTGGCGCAATTACCACAAACAAAATGCACATGATCATCGTGGTGGTGTCCTTCGGTGCAATCGCGGCAGAGTGCATAACGAACGGAATTGTCTGAAGTGGGAATGGCATGTATGATGCCTTTTTCAACAAAGGTTTGAAGCGTCCTGTATACCGTTACACGGTCAAATTTTTCACCTGCTTTTTTTTCAATGTTTCCATGTGCAAGCGCATCTTTTGATTCCAGGAAAAGTGTTAGGATCTTCCTTCTGCTGTCTGTAACACTCAGGTTTTTCCTGCGGAGGATTTCACTTAAGCGTAAGGTAGTGTTCCCGGAATCCGTCATCATTGTTTTAATAATTTTTCTATATCAGCTTCCATCTCTTTCATTTCAGAAGGTTTGATGCCATCAAAGATCTTAACAACATCGCCTTTTTTATTTACTAGGGCAACAAATTGTGTGTGCAGGAAATCATCTTCAATTTTCTGAACAAAATTAGCGGGGTCGTCGAGTTGATAACTATGTCGCGCAGCTACATACAAACTATCTTTTCTTCCTGTAAGAAAAACCCATTTTTTTGTATCAACATTCAGTGAGTCTGCATAGTTTTTTAATACAGGAGCTGAATCGGTTTGTGGATCACAGGTATGAGAAATGAGCAGGAAATCTGTTTCACTTTTAAAGCGGTCGTAAACAGGTTTCAGGTTATTGCTCATTTTAGGACAAATGCCCTTGCAGGTGGTAAAGAAAAAATTCACAGCGGTAACTTTTCCCTCCATATCTTTTTCGGTAAAAAGATCACCATCCTGCGTGGTAAACGCAAATGGCTTTACCTGGCCTATAGGAGCTATTTTAGGTTTTCCGAATTCAGGAATGAGAAAAGTGATGGCAATAAAAAATCCCACGACCAGAACAGAAAAGAAAACGATGAAAAATACCTGCTTTTTAGACATGTGGCGAATTTTGGTTGCAAAGGTAGGCCGCTCTGCACTTGGAGCGGCATTATTAACAGGGTTTTGAATATGCATCAATTTTGAAAACTGCTTCGACAGGGGATTGTTTAAGAATTTTATTACATTCAGCTTCTTTTCATCTTCATATTATCGATATGAGAAACATTGTTTTATTATTCCTACTAATTGGTACAGGCTGTTCCGGCAAGGAATCTGATGAAAAACGGATCAGGGAAATGCTGGAAGTTCAGACCACCGCCTGGAATCGAGGTGATCTGGAGGGCTTTATGCAAACTTATTGGAACAACGACTCCCTAATGTTTATCGGGAAGAACGGGATCAAGTGGGGCTGGCAGAATACGCTGGAGAATTATAAAAAAGGTTACCCTGATACCACTGCCATGGGAAAGCTTTCCTATGACCTCATCCAGGTAAAGCAATTGTCGCCTGAGTATTTCTTTGTTGTCGGAAAATGGATGTTGAAACGAAGCATTGGAGATCTGAGCGGTCATTACAACCTTGTTTTAAGAAAGATAAAAGGCAAATGGTATATTGTTGCTGATCACAGCTCTTAGCAACAAGCAAGCAGCTTTTATTGCCGATGTGATCATAAAAAATTCAAACTTTCTTTTCGCTCCAGGTTTTATAAAAATAAAAGATCAGCAGCAGGAAGCTGATGAGGGCTACCGCGAAGTAAATGATATTGTACCAGTGAATGCCGTTCTTTATTCCTGCCAGGTCAAAGAACAAGCCGGCAGCTACAATGGTCATTAACCAAAGCACACCATAGGAGATTGTGTTAATGATTTTCCTAAAATACCTTCTTACTTCAGGCTCCATTCCGGAATTGAATTCTTCCATAAGATCAAGGTACTAATAATGATCTGAAAGCGGCTGAATCGCCATTGAAAACATTGAAATCCACTTTGGACTGAATACCATTCACTCTGCCTGATTCACTGTGCTGCCAGAAACTCCAGCTCCTGCTGATGCGTGGCCGGTGCGGCTGCAGGTAGTGCGCTACCCAGAGCGGGTATTCATCAAAATAACCGGCAAGATGTTGTTTGTAAAAATCAGCACCGGTATAAATAATGGGCTTTACGCCATAGTATAATTCTACCGCATCAAGCCAGGCTTTTACTTCCTTTCTTAACTTTTCAGAAGTTACACGACCCGCCTGTTCAACATCCAGTACGGGAGGCAGATCACCTGATTCGAGTTTTACCTTGCTGATAAAATGTTTTGCCTGGGCCTTGCCGTCTTTTGAGGCAATAAAAAAATGGTAGGCACCTCTTGTAATCCCTGTTTTTTTGGCTCTGGACCAGTTGCGTTTAAAATAAGCATCAGAAAGATTTAGACCCTCTGTTGCTTTCATGAATGCAAAACCAAGGCGTATATTTTTGACCTGCATGTCGCGCACGGATTCCCACCCGATCTGTTGCTGGTATTTTGATACATCAATGCCATGTATCTGGTATGGTGAAGGAATTGGAATACCAAATTCTGGATAGCGGATAAATTCAGGCTCCCTGCTTTCTCTCCACAACAGGAATAAAAGTCCGAGAAATATGGCTGCACCCAATACACTGATCAGGACAAAGATCTTTAGCAGGCTTTTCTTCTTTTTTGCAGGCACATGCAATGATAATCAGTTTCATTCAAGGATATTCCCAAGCTTTTTTTAAACTGTATGATAGGCGGGAAATAAAATTGGGTCAGCATCTTCCGGCCGGCAGCTTATCTTGCACCATGCCTCAGCTCAACCTGAATGACACTACCAATTTTATCCGCAAAATGACCCTGCGCAGGGCATGGAATGGGCTAAAGGTTTTTGGCAGTTACCAGGTAAGTAAATGGACGGGCAGATCAATTCAGTGGGGATATCCAATTTCTATTTCGTTTGAGCCTACCACTTCCTGTAACCTGCGATGCCCGGAATGCCCAAGTGGATTAAGGGCATTCACCAGGCCAACCGGCATGCTGAAAAAGGATTTTTTCCACGAAACCATCGACCAGCTGCATAAAGAACTGACCTACCTTGTTTTTTACTTTCAGGGGGAACCTTACCTCAATCCAAACTTTTTGGAGATGGTGCAATATGCGGCTTCAAAAAAAATTTACACGGCAACATCTACCAATGCGCATTATCTGAACGAAGCAAACGCAAGAAAAACGGTGGAAAGCGGGTTGGACAGGCTGATCATCAGCATCGATGGCACCACGCAGGAAACCTATCAGCAGTACCGGGTTGGAGGAAAGCTGGAAAAAGTGCTGCAGGGAGCTGCCAATATCGTTAAATGGAAAAAGGAATTGAAAAGCAAAACCCCTTTTATCATTTTCCAGTTCCTGGTGGTGCGCCACAACGAACACCAAATAGAAGCCGTGCAGCAGCTGGCAAAAGAAATAGGTGTGGACCAGGTGCGTTTAAAAACCGCGCAGGTTTACGATTATGAAAATGATCCCAACCAGCTGATCCCACTGAACCAGAAGTACAGCCGTTATAAAAAAACCAGTTCAGGGAAAATGGAATTCAGGGGCAACAATGCCAATCACTGCTGGCGTTTGTGGCACGATCCCGTTATTACCTGGGACGGCGCGGTGGTTCCCTGCTGCTTTGATAAAGATGCACAGCATAAACTGGGCGACCTGAAAGAGCAAAGTTTCCGGGAATTATGGCAGAACAAGGAGTTCAGGAATTTCAGGAGCCAGGTGCTTCAAAGCAGGAAAAATATTGATATCTGCTCCAATTGCTCCGAAGGGGTAAAGGTTTGGGGATAAGGTTTTTTATTCAATTTGCCGCGGAGGCGCGGAGGCGCGAATGTGATTTCTCTTATAGGCAACTATAAAATATTATCGCCACAAAGCAAGTATGCAAGCGGTTCTTTGTTAATTTCTTCTTTGGAATAAGATCCTGAAGCTTTATTCCTAACTTGCAGGGCACTATGAGAAAGCACTTATTTGTAACATTTTTTGCCTTCTTACTTACTGTTTCTTTTAACCAGGCGATAGCACAGTGCTCTGTATGTACCAGAACAGCCCAGCAGCTTGGCGAAAAACCTGCAAAGGGTTTAAATGCAGGCATTCTTTACCTTGCTTTCACTCCATTGATCATCATCGGGGTGGTTGGTTTTCGCTGGTGGAAAAACAACGGAGCAAAAGGTTAAGGAAGCTTGCCTTATATTGTTTTTTATTTCCCGTATGGATAAAATTGCCTGCCGCATTTGCCATCATTCCCAGGAAGGGAACACCTACACTGTAAAAGAAATGCAGCTGGGATTAAGAGAAGATTTTAATTACCTGCTTTGCAGCTCTTGTGGCTGCATGCAACTATTAGATATCCCAACTGACCTGTCTGCATACTATCCCAATAACAATTACTATTCTTTTAATGCGGGTAATAAGCTGGTCCGCACTGATCTTTTAAGAAAGATCCGCACGGCTTACCTGCTTTATGGTAAGCACAGGATCGGCGGTGCTGCTTTGTCTACAGGATATAAAAAACCGGAATACCTCGAGTGGGTGAAAATGCCTTCGGTTCAGTTTGAGGACAGGATCCTTGATGTGGGTGCAGGCAGCGGACAATTGCTGATTGACCTGCATAAAAATGGCTTTTCAAATCTTTCGGGTATCGATCCGTTCCTTGAAACAGATCTTGATTATGGTACGATAAAGATCAGGAAGCAGGATATATTTAGTCTGGAAGGCGTATATGATTACATCATGCTCCATCATGTGTTTGAGCACATGAATCATCCGCTCCAGGTATTGCAGCAATTATATAAATTATTAAAACCCGGGAAATTTTTATTGATCCGCACACCTGTTATGGGCATGTATGGATGGAAAAATTATGGAACGGATTGGGTGGGGCTGGATGCACCAAGACATTTATTCATACACAGTATTGATGGTATGAAGCGCCTTGCTGCGGAGGCAGGTTTTGAGACCAGGAAAATCGTTTTTGATTCCGGCCCTTATCATCTCTGGGCAAGTGAACAGTACAAAAATGACATCCCTTTAATGGATGCGCGTTCTTATATGGTCAACAGAAAAAATGCCGGGTTTACGAAAGCAGACATGCAGAGGTTTGATGACATTGCACGATGCACAAATGAAGAAGGAGAAGGAGACCAGGCAGCTTTTTACCTGTTTAAACATTAGCAAAAGCCGCATGTGCTTTTTTCATAAAATAACGTGACCACGGCGTTTGTTTTAAAACAATGTGTGGGATCTTCTGCTGGTAACGGATGATAAATTCCATGGCCGCAGGAACCGCTCCTGAATAATGTTGCTGAATCTTCACGTTCTCCCTAATGCGAAATTTTTTTGCAAGGTTCCATAAACTGAAAAACACATATTTGTCTTTTTGAGCCGGTGCACCCAAATGATTGATCAGTTCCAGGTATTCAGGTATTTCAACATCCGGATTTTTATAACAGCTTTCTGAAACTTGCGTGCTTCCTTTCCCAATGTGGACCAGGCTTTCATCCAGATAAAAAAAAGACTTATGGGCCATCAGGTATTGTATATAAAAATCAATATCAACCACCCATCTAAAATCTTTACTGAATCGGATCAGCGATTGTTTTTTATGCAGCACGGTACTTGGGTGTCCAATGATATTTTCGTAAACCAGGTATAAAGGATTTTTTTTCAGAAGCTCCCTATGTTTTTCAGTAAGCACATAGGCCTGTTTTTTTCCCTCATCACCAACAGCGGTGTAAGCAGAAAAAATAAAATGAGCTGTTTCTTTTTGTGCGGCAGCTGCAAATTTTCCCAGCGCATCCGGCGCACCAAACCAGTCATCATCATGCATCAATTTGATCCATCCGGAGGAGGAACGCTCTATTGCCAGGTTCCAGTTTTCAGGAGTGCCTGCGGGGGGGTCATTTTTAAAATATTTCAGATCCAGATGGGTATAAAGACCGCACAGTTCTTTTACTTCATTCCCCTCACTGTCATCGGAAACAATTAATTCAAAATCTGTAAAGCTTTGCCGGGAAATGGAATCCAGCAGCCGCTTTAAAAGATGAACCCTGTTATAGGCAGGAATGCAGATGGAAAGAAATGGAACTTTATTCATGATTTGGAAGCTACAAAGCGGTACAGGTTGAAGTTGGTTTCTTTAGAGATCTCTTCAAGGATCTTTTCTTTCGATACATCTTTCATTTTTCTTTCGCGAATCAGGTAAAAAGCTTTTTCTGCAAGCAGCCAGTTTTTTCTTTCCTGGTGTGATCCGGCTTCGAGTTGTAAGCGGATCGCTGCCACCAGTTCCTTAATTCCTTCCTTCCTGTGTGCAATGGTTTTGAGCACTGGAATTTCAAAAGAATGATTTCGAAAAGCTGGCGCCAACATTAACCTGAGATTTTTTACAAATGTATCGGCATCGGGGCGGTCACTTTTGTTCACCACAAAAACATCTGCTATTTCCATCAGGCCTGCTTTCATCGTTTGAATTTCATCACCCGCTTCAGGCACGAGAACAACTACAGTTACATCTGCCAGCCCGGTGATCTCGATTTCACTTTGTCCAACACCTACAGTTTCCACAAGAATGTAATCATAACCTGCAGCTTTAGTCAGGTCAGTGATCTCGATGATCTTTGGATGCAATCCACCCATTGATCCTCTTGTAGCCAGCGACCGTATGAACACCGCAGGATGTGTATACCAGTCACTCATCCGGATGCGATCGCCAAGTACCGCTCCAAGATTAAAGGGAGATGAAGGATCCACACAAAGTACCGCCACCTTTTTTTCCTGCGTTACCAGTTCTGAAATCAGCGCATCCACCAAAGTGCTTTTACCTGCGCCCGGAGGCCCGGTAATGCCTATAATACCCGGTGCATTTGTAGCAGGCAATGACTGCAGGAATGTTTCAAACCCGGGCATTTCATTTTCAACGAGGCTGATGCTGCGCGCAAGTGCCTGTACGTTGCCCCCGGTTAAATCTCTAAGCAATTGTTCCCACATGAACTAATATTGTTATTTCGCAACAGGTATCTTTATCACCGGCAAAAATATGAGGATTCATATTGAAAGAAATAAAAGGAATGCTTTAATAGGATACAGTATCCTGCTGATGTTGTTATGTCTTTTTATTTCAAGGGCAGCATTATCTGTGAGCATGATCATTTTTCTTGCACTGACCCTGGTGCACAAAAACCTGCTGCTTCAACTAAGATCGTTCATTCAAAACAAATTTCTACTTTCTATTTCCCTGTTGTTTTTTATTCCTTTTGTAAGTTATTTCTGGAGCAATAACACCACTGAATGGCTGGACATTAGCCGGATCAAAATTCCGCTGCTTTTATTTCCGGTTGCTTTTGCAGGCTCATGGCAACTTACAACAACACAATGGAAAACAATCGCCAATGGATTTTTAGTCATTGTTTTTTTAGCCACGGTATGGAGCTTTGGACAATACTTATTAGACATAGAAGGTTTTAATGAAGGCTACCTCAGGTCAAAGACCATTCTTACACCACTTGAAGATGATCATGTGCGTTTCAGCTGGCTGGTTTCATTTGCTGTGCTGCTTTGCTTGGTGTTGATCCACCTCGGTTCCCGGTTCAAAATGGTTTACATCCTGACCATGATCTTCTTTGCTGTTTACCTGCACGTGCTTTCAGCGAGAATGGGACTGTTTTCTTTTTACATCCTCCTCTTTATGTATGCCAGCTGGTTGCTGTTAAAACAAAAGAACACAAAATTGAGTCTGATCGCACTGGCCGGCCTATTGCTCCTTCCTTTAATTTCATGGTGGATGTTGCCGACATTCAGGCATCGCATCCAGTACTTTTTATATGATCTTTCTTTTGTGAGGAATGATACCTATGTTTCCGGTTCAAATGATGGAACAAGGATACAATCGCTGAAGGCGGGATGGGCGTTATTAAAGGAAAATCCACTTGGTGTTGGAGCTGGCGATCTTAAGGCATCCATTTTCACCTGGTACAAAGTACATGTTCCCGCCATGCAGCCCGGGGAAATGTTCCTGCCCTGTTCCGAATGGCTGGTTTATGGTGGTTTTGCAGGATGGCCAGCCGTTATTTTGCTGAGCGTAATCATGGCAATTCCATTTTTCATAAAGGATTTAAAGCACCGCATGTTCTGGGTGACGCTCCATACCATTACAGCCTTTAGTTTTATATTCGATATGATCATAGAAGCGCAGTACGGCGTTTTTATTTATTCCATAATTGTTTTGTGGTGGTGGAAATGGTTTCAAATAAACAAGCAGCATGAATCATAACCTTTCCATTGTTGTTGTATGTAAAAATGAAGCGGGTGTGATAGAGCGCCTGCTGCATAATGTAAAAAATGTTGCAAACGATGTTGTGGTTTATGACAACGGAAGTACAGACGGAACACAGGACATCATTAAAAGCCATGCAGTAAAACTGGTAGAAGGCCCCTGGCTGGGTTTCGGACCTACAAAAAGAAAAGCAGTGGATTTAGCGGTTCACGACTGGATCCTTTTTATGGATGCAGATGAAACACTGGATGATGAACTTAAAGGTGCTATTGCTGCACTGGACCTGTCCAACCCTTTCGTGGTTTATAATATCAGTTTCAAAAATCACATTGGAAATAAGCATGTGAAATGGGGCGAGTGGGGCGGTGATCATCACCTGCGGATATTCAACAGAAAACAGGTTAACTGGGATCTTGCTCCCGTGCATGAAAAGCTGGTGCTACCAAAAGAGGTGCGGATAAAAAACCTGAAAGGACACCTGTTGCATTTTACCATGCGGGATACAGTGGAGTACAGCCAGAAGATGGTGAAGTATGCACTGCTGAATGCTGAAAAATATTTTCATAAAGGGAAAAGGTCTTCCTGGATTAAACGAAACCTTTCTCCAGGATTCACCTTCATCAAGTATTATTTTTTTCATTTGGGATTCCTGGACGGATGGGAAGGCTTTCTGACGGCACGCATGACCGCTTATTATACTTTTATAAAATATGCAAGGCTGTACGAGTTGCAGCGGCAGGCAACAGCCACTAAACCCGACATTAACTGATCCGGGAGAAAAACTTCTTTCTCAAATTTGAAATCGTATCACCTAATTGCATCAAATTTGCAGGCGAAAGCTATGACGAATTTTGTCCCGATATTTCCATTGAGTATTGTTGTTTATCCCGGCGAAAATCTCAACCTGCACATATTTGAGCCGAAATATAAACAGCTCATCCAATTTTGCCATGCTGAAAAAAAACCTTTTGGTATTCCGGCCGTTGTGGACAATAAAATGCAGGATCACGGCACGCTGATGCAGATTAAGGAAATTTCGAAAGTACACGAGAACGGGGAGATGGATATTAAAACAGAGGGCGAAAAAGTGTTTCGTGTGCTGGAAGTGATTAGAGAAGTTCCTGACAAACTGTATTGTGGTGCGATTGTTAATTACCCGATGAATTACAACAGCGGCAGTGCGGAAGTGATGAGCAGGGTAGTGAACAGCATTCGTGAACTTTATGAACTTCTTCATGTTGAAAAGAAATTTGGAAAGGAAGATGAACTGCTGAATTCTTATGACGTGGCCCATCATATCGGTATGTCCATCCAGGAAGAATACGAACTGCTTTCCCTGATGCATGAGAGGCAAAGACAGGAATACCTGAAACGGCATTTAGCAAAGGTCATCCCCCTTCTGGCCGAAATGGAATCGCTCAAAATAAAAGTGAAACTGAACGGCCATTTTAAAAATCTTTCCAGTTTTAATTTTGATCTCTAAGCATTCATTATCCAGCTATTCTTTCATTTACTGTGGTTGTTGCTCATCCCGATGATTCACTCCTTTCAGCTATTATCTTTACAACATGACAACTTTCTGTCTAGATTTTGGAAATACGAGGTTAAAGGCTGCAGTATTTAAAGGCGACCAGCTCATTACAACCATTGTATTGGAAGATCCGCTGAATCAGATCCGGTCACTGATAAACGAATATCAGCCTGAGGTTTCCGTGTTATCCTCTGTGATCCATCACGATCCGGAAATTGAAAACCTGCTTTCCACATCATCCAAACTTATTCAACTGCATCACCGGCTAAAACTTCCTTTTTCAATTCCTGTAGGAAAACCAGAAACTGTAGGTGCCGACAGGCTGGCAATTGCTGCCGCTGCCGTTTTTCTTTTCCCGGGGTCTAACATCCTGGCAATCGGACTTGGTTCCTGCATCACCTATAATTTTATTAACCAGGCGGCAGAACTGGTAGGCGGTGCCATTTCTCCGGGTATGGAAATGCGCTTTCGCTCCATGCATGAATTCACCGCTAAGCTTCCATTGGTTGTGGGTGACTGGAATGTTCCATTGATTGGCTATGATACTAAAACCAATCTGCAGTCGGGAGTTGTTCTGGGAATCGCCAAAGAGCTTGATGGGTTTATTGATGCTTACAGGGAGAAGTTTGGCAACTTTAACGCGGTTTTAACCGGGGGTGATTTAGGAATACTTGAGCCCCATTTGAAAAATAAGATATTTGCAGACCCTCATTTAATTTTTAAAGGTCTTTATGCGATTAGCCAAATCAACGCTTCATAAGTTGAATCACTCTTACAGGTTGTTTCTTGCTCTCGGGTTTTTTTGTTTACCATTCAGTTTACTGGCCCAATATAATTCTCCCTATTCCAGGTATGGACTTGGAGATGCTGTTCCTTCTACAAACATCACTACCAGGGGCATGGGCGGCATTTCCGCCGGATATGCAGACAGGATCTCAGTGAATTTTAATAACCCTGCTTCTTATTCAAGATTTTTTGCGGTGAAACAAAGAAATTCACCTAAACTGGAAGCTGGAAGGATAATTCTTGACGCGGCCATAAACATTGAAGGACGCACACTGATCGCACCAAACAATCCACTGACTTTTACTTCTTCTGATGCCATATTTAATTATATACAGGTGGGCATTCCGCTCAGGGAAAACTGGGGATTGAGTTTTGGGATCAGGCCTTTATCCAGGATCGGTTATAAGATCAACCGTTTTGAAAGATTATTTGATCCTGTATCGGGCAACCAGCTGGATAGTGCTGTTACACAATTCAACGGAAGCGGCGGAAGTTACCTGCCATCTGTAGGAACAGGTGTGGGCATTGGCAATTTCAGTATAGGTGTGAATATGGGCTATTTATTTGGAAACAGGGAAACCGATACGCGCAGATTTCTTTTAAATGATTCGGTGACCTATTATTCCTCAGAGCACAAGAATACCTACTCCTACGGTGGATTGTTTTTTAATGCAGGCGTGCAGTACCAGTTTTCGCTGGCCAACCGTACCAGTGTAAGGTTAGGCGCTGCCGGTAACTGGCAACAGAATATCAAAGGCAGCAACGACAGGCTGACCCAAACTTTTGTCACCGGTTCAGGTGGAGAACCTTTACGTATTGACAGTGTTTTCGGCCAGGACAATATCAGTGGTGAAGTGATTTATCCTTCCAACTATACGGCTGGTTTAGTGATTGAAAAATCAAATACCAATCAGAGCGGCTGGCAATTCGGGGTGGATTATTCAACAGGAAAGTGGAATGATTACCGGTTTTTTGGATCCAAAGATTCTGTGCAGAATAACTGGAAACTCAGTGTTGGTGGCCAGATCTATCCAAAACCTTCCACCAGTTATTTCAGCAGGGTTACCTACCGTTTCGGGTTATTTGCTGGTAAGGATTATATCCACGTGGACAGGGAAATTCCTTTGGCGGGTGCATCATTAGGTTTGGCACTTCCTATAAGATTAACAAGGCAAGCCATCGACCAGATCAACTTTATCAATATTTCACTGGAATACCAGAAGAGAGGCAATGATGATAACAGGCTGAAAGAAAATATGTATCGCTTGTCTCTTGGATTTAATTTTACAGACCTATGGTTTAAGAAACGCAGGTATGATTAATTTTTTTAAAAATATTTATTGGAAGATGGCAGTCCTGATGTTGGGCTGCCTCTTTGTTTCAGCCTGTGAAAACACCCAACGGCAGTTGGACGAATGGAAAGACAAAAGAGCTTTGGTTGAAGAGGCCAGGCAGGTTGAAACGCTTTTCAGCCAGGGCGGACGCATGAAAGCCAAACTGAATGCGCCGCTGATGTTACGGTATACCGGCGACACGGTTTATGCTGTTTTCCCCCAATCACTTCACATGGTTTTTTATGATAGCACGGGCAAATCAGAAAGCAGTTTGTCTGCCTTGCACGGCACTTATTATGAATCGCTGAATTCGGCCTATATGAAAGACAGCGTTGTAGTGGCAAATATTTACGGCGATACTTTATGGACGCCAGACCTCTGGTGGGACCAGAATACACAAAGATTTTATACCGATAAAAGCATCCGGATCTATCGTAAAGGCGACAGGATTTATGGCGGAAAGGGAATGGAAGCAAAACAGGATCTGTCAGACATTATTATACGCATGCCTACAGGAACAATTCATGTTCCCGACAGTGTTTCTGGTGGTGGAACCAATCCCGGAATAGCAGCACCTGTCCAGGTTCAATAGCTTCTGGCAGTAGCGTCGTACTTGAAAACAAAAAAAGGTAATCAGGGCTGTGATGCAGCAGTATTATTAATAGCTATCAGGGTTTAATGCAAGGCCTCAATATTCTTGGAGCGTAAAAAAGAATATCCCTTAACCTCCAGTTCCCTGGTAGTCGTATGTCTGAATTTCATTGCCAGTTTGTGGCTAAACTCAATCACCATCTTCTGAAGTACCCATGAAAGTATGAGGGCATGCACCAGGATAAACAAGGGAAACAGGATGATGTTCAGTATAAAATAGATCACAGCTCCTGTAAAATCCAATAGGGAGTACATAAACTACAATTTAAAGATTAGGGCTTTCCGAGGATGGGATGGTTTTGGAGAGGATAAAGGATAGACAGAAGGATATCTACAAATGTTGCACCACCTTTATATTATTTTACTAAACGGGAATGCAATACAAATCTGACCAATTTTATGGTGATGTGCAAGGTGTGGTTGATTGAAATGTATAAAAAAAGCAATGAATTGGGGTGGGGCCTTTTAAAGTCCTTTGCTTTTTGATTTGAAGGAATTCAAATAGTGTTTAAGTAAGGGTTATAGTCAATGGTCAATGGGTCAATGGGTCAATGGTGAATGGGTCAATGGGTGCTGTCAGGGGGGAAATCAAGCATCAGTTTTAAGATAATTGCCTCAGGCCGGCGGGCCTCGTAACTGGCCGAAAACCTTTTTGAGCGTTGCCGGAAACCTTTCGAACAGGCAACAAAAAGGCCTCAAGCAGATTACGCAGATTTTCGCTGATGGGTCTTCTGCGTTCATCAGCGCGATCTGCGGGCAACAAGAGGCAGGTACTGGTATCAAATAGATCCACACTCCTCACCAAAATGAAACTCCAGCACATCATCTTATCGCATTTGGGTGGTTGTGTGCGCATGATTGCTCCTGATTTTTCCTGAGAAATGTTGATACCTAAGGTGGAGCAATACAGCGCGGAGAATGCTTGCACAATCAGATCGCATGGAGTTGCACTTGTTTTCATTTTTCTGAGCGCTCCCTTGCACAATCATCCGAAAGGTATCTGGCCCACCGAAGCGAAGCGCAGGAAGCCGCATTTAACCATGGGATTAGGGTTGTAATCCTCAAAAATCAATTTCGGTATGGTTATGCCAATTCAGAAAATCTTTCCCCGGACAACAGTTCACCATTGACCATTGACCCTTCATATCTCAATCCTTCATTTTATTCTTAACATAGAACTAGTACATCATCAGCTTTTCGATACTGGCGGCCAGCCTTGATTTGGCAAGAAAGGCCTGTTCCAGTTCCATATTGAAAGGAATGGCTGTATCGAGCGAAGCACATCTGAGAACCGGGGCATCAAGATCTGTAAAACAATTTTCTGCGATCCAGGCGGCGATCTCACCACCAATACCGCCAATGAGTGTGTCTTCGTGAAGGATCAAAATTTTTCCTGTTCTCTTTACAGTTGCACGTATGGCATCATAATCGAGCGGTAATAATGTCCTCAGGTCAAGGATATCAACGGAGATCTCTGTATGACCTGCTGCAAAATCTTCAGCCCAATGTACACCTGCGCCATAGGTGATGATAGCAATATCATCTCCTTTTTGTACCTGTCTTGCCTTGCCGATCTCTATCTCATAATAATCTTCCGGAACAAAACCGCTCACACTCCGGTACAGTGCCTTGTGCTCGAAATACATTACAGGGTTGGGATCATTAATGGCTGCGATCAGCAGTCCTTTTGCATCAAGTGGTGTGGAAGGATAAACCACTTTCAAACCAGGTGTATGCGTAAACCAGGCTTCGTTGCTTTGGGAATGAAAAGGTCCTGCACCGACGCCCCCGCCAGTAGGCATCCGGATCACCACGTCTGCATTTTGTCCCCATCTGTAATGGATCTTTGCCAGGTTGTTGATGATCTGGTTAAAACCTACTGTAACAAAATCAGCAAACTGCATTTCCATTACCGATTTAAAGCCTTCCAGGCTTAAACCCAGGCAGGCGCCCACAATGGCGCTTTCACAAAGCGGTGTGTTGCGCACACGGGCTTTTCCAAATTCTGAAACAAAACCTTCGGTGATCTTGAAAGCCCCACCATATTCTGCAATATCCTGTCCCATTAAAACCAGGTTGGTATGTTGATGCATGCTTTGGTGCAATCCTTCTTTAATGGCATCGATCATTCTTTTTGTTGGCTGCTGATCTTGGAAATCCCTCCGTTCCAGTTCGCGGCCTTTTTCTTGAAGTCCCACACTGGATGCAGCCGGCGGACTGTACATATCTTTTAATTCATCTTCTGTTTTCACAACAATGGACGGGCTTGCAAAACCAGTTTTCAATTCTGCTTCGATCATTGCCTTTTGATCTGCACGAATAGAATTGATCATTTCCTGGTCAAGAAAATTTTCTTTCATCATCCAGTCTTCAAAATTCTTAATTGGATCTTTTACCTGCCATGTATCGAACAACTCTTTAGGAACATATTTGGTACCGCTGGCTTCTTCGTGTCCGCGCATACGGAAGGTGAGGCATTCCACGAGATAGGGTTTTTGATTTTTAATGCAATAATCCTTTATCCCTTTAATGGTATCATAAACGGTTAGTATGTTGTTGCCATCAATCACCACCGATTCCATTCCATAACCATTTGCCTTGTCGGCAAGCGTGGCACACCTGTATTGTTCCTGCACTGGTGTACTTAAACCGTAACCATTATTTTCAATAATAAAGATCACTGGAAGATCCCATACAGCAGCTGTATTGAGTGCTTCATGAAAATCGCCTTCGCTGGTACCGCCATCTCCTGTGAAAGCAAGGGATACTTTGTTTTGTTCTTTTAGTTTGTAGGCAAGTGCAACGCCATCAGCAATGGAAAGCTGCGGACCCAGGTGGGAAATCATTCCGCAGATGTGGTGTGCGCGGGAACCAAAATGAAAACTTCTTTCCCTGCCTTTGCTATATCCATCCTGACTTCCCTGCCATTGTTTGAACAGTTTATTTAGCGGCATATTACGGGCTGTAAATACCCCAAGGTTCCTGTGTAACGGCATGATCCATTCATCTGGCTCAAGCGCGAGCGTAGCACCAACCGAAATGGCTTCCTGTCCAATTCCACTGAACCATTTGGAGATTCTTCCCTGGCGCAGGAGCACCAGCATTTTTTCTTCAATCAGTCTTGGCCACAATAATTGTTTGTATATGTGCAATAAGTTTTCCTTCCCCAGGTCTTTTTTTCGAAATTCCATTTTTCAAAAGTATAAGGTAAATGTAAAAGGAATATGGGAGTGCAGCAGGTTATAAAAGTTTGATGGATTAAAGATAATGGTGACCAGGATGACCCGATACAACTTCTATTCCAGTTCTCTTCTCCTTCTCCCGGATTCTCGCCAGGCAAGTCCTTCAAGGATCGAGCTGACTATAGAAACGATCAGGCTGAATAGCAGCGCGGCCCACCAGCCCTCTACCGTAAATCCGGGAACCAGCATGGCTGCCCATTTTACCATCAGTGCATTGATCACGAGAAGGAATAATCCAAGTGTGGCAATGGATACCGGAATCGTTAAGATGATCAATATGGGTTTGATAAAAATATTCAACAAGGCAAGTACAAATGCTACAATGATCACTGTTTTAGCGTCGTCGTTGATGTGTACTCCATCCAATAAAAAATCTGCAACAAATACAGCCAGTGCAGTGATGATAATTTTGATAATAAATCGCATGAGCGTCATTCTTTTTATCAGACAACTACGAGTTCATAAAATTGCTCAGGGTGCAGGTATTTATTGGCCAATTGCCTGATTTCTTCGGCCTTCACTTTTTTAATGGCATCGATCTGGTTATAAAAATAATCGCCGTCAAGTCCATTTAAGATAATGTTCTTCCAGCGATTGATGATATGAAAAGGCCCATCAAGATCGCCGAGGATGCTGCCCATCATATAATTTCTTACCAGCAATAGTTCTTCATCGGCTACCGGTTCATTTCTAAGGATCTCCATTTCCTTATAGATTTCGACAACAGTGGCTTCACACACATCTCTTCCTGCTTCGGTGCTGATAATCCAGGCTGTTTCTTTTATATGGTTTTGGATGTAGCTGTAAATGCCATAAGTATAACCTTTGTCTTCCCGGATGTTGCTCATAAGTCGTGAACCAAAAAACCCACCAAATAAATTATTCAGCACCTGCACCTTCATAAAATCGGGGTGATGGCGGTTTGGAAAATTGGCTCCCAGGCGAATGGCTCCCTGAACGCCCTGCGGATCATTCATTATTCGGTATTTTTTTTCTTCCGCATTTTTTGGAGCAATATCAAACACCTCAACCTTACTGCAGTGAATATCTCCAAAATGATGATCGATCAAAGCATTCAGGTTGGAAGGAAGCCTGCCTGCTGCAAAGACAATAAATTTTCCTTTTGTATAATAATCCTGGTAAAAATTTACCAGTTCTTCCCTGTTCACCGCATCAAAATCTTCGAAGGTTGAAAATTTTCCATAGGGGTGATCATTTCCAAACAAATAAGCATCAATTAACCGGCCGGCAACAAAATCCGATTTTTTTAAATTGACATTCAGTCTTTGTTTCATGTTCTGCCTGTACACATTGATCTCCTCTTCCGGGAAGATGGAATCCACCAGCAATTCCTTAACAACAGGCAACAGGATCTCAAGATGTTTGCTCAAGCAATGCAGGGTGACGACTGCAGTTTCATTAAAACAACTGCGGTTCAGGTAAGATCCATAATATTCAAAATGTTCATTTACCTGGAAAGCTGTTTTGGTACTGGTTCCATTTTTTAATAAAAAATTGGTACTCGCTGCAACCAGATTGCGTTTTTCAAACCAGTTGCCTGCATAAAATACCCATTCGATCTGTATGACCTCTTCAGCACCGGCATTCACTGCATACACTTCAGCACCGTTTTTTAAAATGTATTTTTCATAGGGTTTCAATACCAGATTAAAATCCACTGCATCCTTAATTTTCGGCGCCTGTTTCCTGTCCATTATTATTGGTTCCATTAATTTAAAGTCTTGGATAAATACCAGAGTGTGCTGCTGTTCTCTTCTCTGAAGATCTTATTGCTTTCTTCAAGTATAGCTTCTGCGGTGACCTTATTGTATCTTGCCAGTTCGGTGTTCATCAAATGCGCACCGCCCATTAATTCATAAAAAGCCAGGCTGCCTGCGCGGTTCATCAGCGTCATATCTTCAAAAGCCATCAGGCTTTCCGTTTTGTTTTTTACTTTCTGAAGTTCTGCATCTGCAATTTTTTCAGATTTTATTTTGTCAAGTTCAATATGGACGGCCGCTTCCGCATCTTCCATTTTAACCCCTTTCACCAGCTTGCCTTCAATAGCAAGCAAACCTGCATCCACCGTTCCAAAATGGTAACATTCAATATTGCTGAACAGTTTTTTTTCTTTTACAAGCGACTGAAATAATCTTGAGGATCCGCCACCGCTTAAAATTTCTGTTATCAGATCGGAAACATAATAACGGTGGTCCATACGTGGATAAATATGCCAGGCCTTGTAAAAAGCATCAAGCGGTACACCTGCATGTACTTCCAGTTTTTTTGCTACGGTTTGCGGCGGTTCCTGTGGAATTTTTCTATTATATTTTTCTCCTGGTTCGATGGGCCCAAACCACTTTTCTGCTAGTTGTTTTACCTGTTCCACAGTTACATTTCCTGCCACCACCAGGATGGCATTTACAGGACGGTAATGTTTAAAGAAAAAGTTTTTGACATCTTCAAGACTGGCATTTTCGATATGCGACAATTCCTTTCCTATGGTCATCCACTGGTAGGGATGCACTTCAAAAGCCAGGTTGCGCAGTCTCAGCCATACATCACCGTAAGGCTTATTCAGGTAATGTTCTTTAAATTCTTCACAAACAACCTTGCGCTGCACTTCCAGGCTGTTTTCGGTAAAAGCAAGTGAAAGCATCCGGTCGCTTTCCAGCCAGAATGCGGTTTCGAGGTTTTCTGCAGGGAGCTGAATATAATAGTTGGTAAGGTCATTGGTTGTATAGGCATTGTTTTCACCACCCGCCATTTGCAAAGGCTCATCATATACCGGAACATTCACCGAACCTCCAAACATCAGGTGTTCAAAAAGGTGGGCGAAACCCGTCCGGTTGGGATCTTCATCCCTGGCACCTACATCATACATAACATTCACAACAGCCATAGGCGTTGAGGTATCCTGGTGTACAATCACACGCAGTCCGTTGGCCAGAACAAATTTTTCAAAATTGATCACGGTAAAAAATTTTTCACTTTGCGGAGTTAGCAAATAGTCAGCAAAGTTAAGGGTGCGGAAGGATTAATGCTGAAGGAGCAATGAGCGAGCGGCTGTGCAATGAAATGGTGAAATGAATTAAAGGATGCTTTTCACTTTGATCAGTTTTTCAATCAGCGTTCCATTGCGGTTTACGATGATCCTGATCCGGTCGCCGGTTGTTTGCAATGCAGCCTTGTATTGTTGCATGTTCTGACTGAAATTTTTGTTGATGGACACCACAATGTCGCCTTCCAGCAATCCTGCCAACTCGGCGGGAGAGTCTTTGGCCACATCACCCAAAATGATATAACCTTTCTCATAATACAATTCTATTCCTGAATAAGAATAATCAAATGGATCATAAAAATGGTTGTTGGGCACCAGGTGAATTTCCTGCTTGTCGTAATTAATGATCACATTGAACCTGCGTAGCAGGTCGTTCCCCACAAGGCCTCCAAGATGCGGATAGGAGGTGATGTTGTATTTATCTTCAAAAACAAAGACAGGCACATGCCTGAATTTATAAGGTCCCAGCTTTACTTCTTTAATCACGGTCATGCTCATGTCGATCTTTCCGCCCATTCCTTCTGCTTCCTTCACAAAAAACTTTTTCTTCTTAAAGAGCAGCAAACTGTCTTTAATAAAGTCGGTGGAGAGCATCAGGTTTAGCCCTGCACCCATATCGTATAAAAATTTGGCATAAATGGTTAGGTCATCTTTTACTCTCATTGACTGAACCGGAAGCATATGGATCTGCGGTTTGAGCATATGACCGCCCCTTGGGTATTTCATTGCGCCTTTGGTCCAGAATTCCATGGTGGAATGGTCGTAATCAATTTTTATGATGTAGCGGCTGATCACTGAATAACCGATTATCCCATCGATCTTCAACCCATAAATGCTGGTAAGAATGTCGTAATCATTGATATGAAAATTCAGGTTATCGACTTCCAGTCCCGGGAGCTGCAGCGTCATATTATGTACGAAGCTTACTTTTTTTATACCTGCGATGCCCCTGATGGTGCGGTTGGAAGGTGTGGGAATAATCTTGAAATACTCACAGGTAAGTGAATCCAGGGAAATCCCTCCGCTTCCGGTATCAAAAATAAAATTCAGGGTATCCTGGTAGGGCGCAAGTTTTCCCTGCATCAATATTACCCCGCCGTAAAGTGGCACAAAATTGAATTTGGTAAGCAAACGCGCCTGCTCAATAAATTCTTCCTGGGCGCGTGCCTGCCAGGAAAGCTGCATAAAAACCAATAGGCAAAGTAGTTTTCTCATGTGGTCGGCAGTTTATAAAGCATAAACATCAGTGAATCAATCCTTTTAAAGTTAGAGTAACAATCAGGCACGTCCAAACCATTCATCATTAAATCATTTCTTCCTTTGTAATTTCGCAGATGATGCAGGTGGAAGATTTATATGAAAAGGCGCTGGCCTTTGGTTTCCTTGAAATTGAAGAAGGCATGCAGCTTTTTGAACAGGCACCGCTGACGGATCTGATGTTTGTGGCAAATGAGTTAAGGAAAAAACAGGTGCCGCACCAGAAAGTGACCTGGCAGATAGACCGAAATGTCAATACCACCAATGTTTGTGTGGCGAATTGTAAGTTCTGTAATTTCTACCGGATCCCTGGACATCCTGAAGCTTATATAACTGAAATGCCCGTTTACCGGGAAAAGATCAAAGAAACCCTGAGGTATGGCGGCGATCAGCTGCTTTTGCAGGGCGGCCATCATCCCGGACTCGGACTGGATTATTACTCCCGCACTTTCAGCGCGATTAAACAGGAATTTCCATCCATCAAATTACATGCGCTCGGTCCACCTGAAATTGCACACATCGCCAAGCTGGAGAAAATGAGCCACCACGAAGTTTTAAAAGCTTTAAAGGAAGCCGGGATGGATTCTCTACCCGGCGCCGGCGCGGAAATACTGGTCGACAGGGTACGCCGGCTCATATCTAAAGGCAAGTGTGGCGCTGAAGAATGGCTGGCCATCATGCATGAGGCCCATAAGCTTGATATTACCACCTCGGCCACCATGATGTTTGGCCATGTGGAAACGGTGCGCGAAAGGTTTGAACACCTGGTGAAGATCAGGGAAGTGCAGGCACAGAAGCCGCAGCAGGCCAAAGGTTTTCTGGCATTTATTCCCTGGACTTTCCAGGATGTCGATACTTTACTTACACGTATCAGAGGCGTACAAAACCTGACCACTCCGGAAGAATATATCAGGATGATCGCGATCAGCAGGATCATGCTTCCCAATGTGAAGAACATCCAGGCTTCCTGGTTAACTGTTGGAAGGCAGACGGCGCAGATCTGTTTACATGCAGGTGCCAATGATTTTGGATCGATCATGATCGAAGAAAATGTGGTGAGTGCCGCAGGTGCTCCGCACCGGTTCACCTATAAAACCATACAGGACGCGATTAAGGAAGCGGGATTTGAGCCACAGCTGCGCAACCAGCAATACGAATGGAGGCAAATTCCTGAAACAATTGAAGAGCAGGTGGTCAACTATTAACCCTTAAATTTTGAGATGATTAAATGGTTCAGGAGGATCGCCGTGGCAGAAGGCATTTCATTTTTGTTACTTCTTTTCATCGCCATGCCTTTAAAATACCTCGCCAGCTGGCCTTACGCAGTTAAATGGGTGGGATGGGCACATGGTGTTTTATTTGTGGCTTTTTTGATCATGGCATTTGAAGTTAAGACGGCGTTGGGAAAAAATTTTATCTGGTATATAAAAGCCTTTGTGGCTTCTGTTCTTCCGTTCGGAACTTTTGTTTTTGAAAAGCAATTAAGAAAAGAAGAAACCGCGTACAAAAAATCTAAGGAACATGAGCAATAGCTTTATTTTTTTATGGAGGCCATTTTTTCTTGGATTTTTTCTTGGATTTTTAGGGTTTTTCATCACGCTTTTTGCAAGAGAGGAAAGGAGGGATAAAATTTACTCTTCCTTACTTGGGTTTTGTCTGGGTATGATCATGATGCTATTCCTGATGCGCTATTTGGTACAATCTTTATAAAATAAATAGGCTGTCTCAAAAGTCTGAGACAGCCCTATGTTATTTGAGCGGGGATGAAATTAATTTCATTTATGCAATCCACAGCGCCTATATTTTACTATTAATACATCACTGTTGTCCGGGGAAAAATCAAACATCACTTTAAGATATTTTGCCTCAGGCCTGCAGGCCTTGTACCTGCCCCGCTGCTGAATTCCCCGTGGTGACTGACTTTTGACCATTGACTATTCACTTGACTAAAGCCAGGCAACAAAAAGGCATCCCGCAGATTACGCAGATTTACGCTGATTGGTTTTCTGAGTTCATCAGCGCGGTCTGCGGGCAACAAGAGGCAGGTACTGGTTCAAATAGATCCAGGTTTCCTAAAAAGGCCTCCCGCAGATTACGCAGATTTACGCTGATTGGTCTCTGCGTTCATCAGCGCGGTCTGCGTGTAACAGGAGGCAGGTACTGGTGTTAAGTAGATCCTGGTTTCCTTAAAAGGCTTCCCGCAGATTACTTAGATTTTCGCTGATGGGGTTTTCTGCGTTCATCAGCGCGATCTCGGGCAACAAGAGAAAATCAATTGGACGATGGTGATTGAATCTCCTTCCAAACGAAATAAGGGGGCTTTAAGTTTTTTAAAAACACAACATCCTTCAAGCCCACATTGAATTTCAGCGACGGATTTAAAACAATAAAACTTTTACCGGACAGCAGTGATTAGCAAATCCTCTTTAATGTTGTTGCAGTAAATATTTTTCCAGTGCTTCCACCGCCTGGTTTTTAAGGTCTGGGGGAAGCTGGGTTGCTTCCACCCAGCTATCATGTTCCCTTTTCAGGATAAAACTTTTTTCATCTGCTGCTCCTTCTTCAGGAGAAAATCTATAGGCTTCATTCTCAAAGCGGATCCGATAAGGAATACTTTGTTTTTGAATGACAAGATTTGTTTTAAACAGATCAACCATCTTATTGTCCCGGTTTATTGAGATGGGCTCCGTCACCTGTTGGAGCCTGTTGCAGCAGCTGCATGATCTCATCAAGCTTTGGAGCAAGGATAATTTCCGTGCGCCTGTTTAATTGCCTTCCCTGTGCAGTGGTATTGGAATCAACGGGTTCATAATAACTTTTGCCGCTGGCTACAACTCTTGTAGGGTCTACTTGATATGTGGTGGTCAGGATTCGTACAATTGCAGTTGACCTGGCTACACTGAGGGCCCAGTTATCTTCGTATCTACCTTTGATGGGAATGGAATCTGTATGGCCTTCCACTACAACGTTTATGTCCGGATTGATATTTAAAACCTGCGCAAGCGTACTCAGGGCTTCTCTACCTTTTGGATTTACCACCGCGCTACCAGAAGGGAATAATAGATTTTCCTGCAAGCTTACATATACTCTGCCATTCTTTGTAAATACCTGCAATTCATTTGAATTAAACCCTACGAGTGCATCTGCCATTTTCTTTCTCAGGTCTTCCACAGCCTGGCGCTGCTGGTCCATGATCTTTCTTAGTTCCCAAAGCCTTTGCTGTTCTTCTTCCAGTTGTTTTTGTGTAAGGTTGGCCATGCCTGCAGCCTCTGCTGCGCGTTTTAATGCGTCATTCCATTGACTGGTCAGGCGTGCATTTTCACCTTCCATTGTTTGTATCTGGCTGCGCAACTGGCTGATATCATTATTCAGGCTGTTGTTCCTTGCCAGCAGATCCTGTTCACGTGTGATGGCTTCATTATAACGTTTTGATGATACACATGAGGTAAGTAACAGGATGGGAAGTAAATAGATAAAGAGGCTGCTGAATTTTTTCATAACCTTTTTTAAAAAAACGTAAAAAATTATGCCATTGAAGGCTGAATCCCTGGCAATTTGCTGGGTGTATGTGTTTCAATTGAAGGTAACCATCTTCACGGTGATGACTACTCTTTTTTATTTGCATCAGCAATTGCACATAAACTGGCTGGCATAGTAAATGAATCAGCAAGAGCATCAGACATATTGATTTACATGATCCAGAGAGCAGGTTTCTTTTTTTTGATGTTGATGTATTTGCCGGCTATGGGCCAGGTAAAACTGGGTATTGAATCCAGGGATAGTGTGACCAGGCAGGCCAGCAAAAAATATGAAGGCGCAACTTTTCTTACAAAAGTTTTACTAGGCAGCAATTACAGGGATGTGTGGGCACATCCGGTAAAAGTGCAGGTATTTCGCATGTCTGAATCGGATTTTACCATCACCCAACTAGGCGGAGGACAGCAAACGCTTTCGCTTAGAATGAAAGATAAACTGGGAAGAGAATGGGTGCTCAGAACGCTTGATAAAGATATTTCTCGCCTCAGACTTCCGGGTTTGATTCCTAAATCTTTATTCATTCCCATGGCCCAGCAACTGATCTCTGCAGGCTTTCCTTATAGCCACAATATTGTTTATGAACTTGCCCGGACCACAGTTATAGTTGCAGCACGCCCTTACCTGGTATGGGTAGATGATGATGCGGGACTTAAGGAACACAGGAAAATTTTTGCAAATAGGTTTTGTGTGCTGGAGCAGCGGGAGCCAACACCTGATGATTCGGACACTAAAAGCACTGAAACGGTACTTGAAAAAATTACCGGGGAAAACGATCATCTCGTTGTTCAGAAAAACCTGCTCAAAGCAAGGCTGCTGGATATGTTGGTGGCAGACTGGGACAGGCATGCTGATCAATGGCGTTGGGATAAAGTGGATATAGGCACTGAAAATTATTATTATGGAATTCCGCGCGACAGGGACCAGGCGTTTTTTTTATCAGACGGCGTGATCCCGAAACTGGTTCAATGGTTTGGCATGAAGCAGTTGGTAGGTTTCCAAAAGGAGCTTCACCTCAAAAAAATGAACTGGAAATCCTGGACCTTCGACCGCACATTTTTAAATGAGTTGGGAGTAACCGAATGGAAGGATGTGATCAAGCAATTTCAAAAACAGGTGAGCGATACCGTGATAGAAAGAGCAGTGAAACAAATGCCGCCTGAAATCTTTGAAATGGAGGGACAGCAGTTCATTGAAAAATTAAAAAGCAGGCGCAATGCTTTACTTGATGCAGGCATTGAATACTACAGGTATATTTCACAGGTAGTGGTAGTAAATGGTTCCCAGGAAAATGAAAAGTTCTTCATCACCTCATCCAATGGTCAGTTGACCGTTACCGGAAGTGATGCCTCTTCCGGCCGTGTATTTTATCAACGCTCATTTGATGACCAGGATACATGGAAGATCATAATTAACGGACTGGGCGGTAAAGATGTTTTTATAATGGATTCCTCTGTTTCTTCAAAAATAAGGATCGAAATATCTGGAGGAGCAGGTGCGGATACCTACTCAATAAAAGGAGATGTACACACGATGATCCGGGATGACAAATCAAACGAAAACCAATTCGATATAGCGGGCAGAGCAAGAAAAAAGCTGACAAAATAAGTTATTTACGTGATCACTTATCCTGAAGAATATGACCTTCATCGGGCATAATCCCATTCCCGTCTAAGGGACAAATATTACTCCTGTACATTCAGCTATTTTCGCTTCAGAATGATGACATTATATATATCGCATTCATTCTAAATCTAATTTTAATCTTACTATGAAATACACCATTCTTTGGGCGGATGATGATTCGGATGATTTGATGATGATGAAGGAGATCTTGATCAAGAATAGCCGGAATTATAAAATCGAGGAAGTTCATAACGGAAAAGAAGCACTGGAATTTCTTGCCACTTCGGCGACCACTTCAACCCTCCCCTGCCTTATTATACTGGATATCAATATGCCGATACTTGATGGAAAAGAAACCCTTTCCATCATAAAAAGAACAGAGGCATACAGTGAGATTCCTGTAGTTGTGTTTACCACATCTTCAAGCGAACTGGACAAGATGTTTTGCCAAAAACATGATGTAGAGATGATCACAAAACCACCAAATTATAAAAGTCTCGAGTCTGCTGTTTTGAAGCTGCTCCATTATTGCCCCCTTTAAAAAAACCCCGAAGGGTTTCAATATTATCCGGCTGGATGACCGCCAAAGCGGTTCCTCCCTTCTAAAATGGGCTTGGCTTTTAATTCAATAGCGTAACCTAATTCGTCGGAAAGATCTTTATACCGATCATCAGCTACCCAGCGTCTTCTTTCTTTTTGCAGGGTTAATTGCCGGGGAGGGGCTGTTTCTGATCTTCCATTATATTTCTGAAGCCGGGCGACACAGCGTCCGTCATCATTGATTACAACATTGTAATGTGCCAAAGCGCCTTCATGTAATACTACTGCTGTCATTTCCATACACATTGCTTTAGACAATCAATTTTCCAAAGATGATGCCTTTTTACTTATGTGTAAAATGGCCCTTTCCTTCCCCTCAACGTTGTAAAAATTGTGCTGTAAGAGCAAGTGAAGCAGAATTTTAAAATGAAAAGACTTTAATAGGGAATTATTTGTAGAGGGTAATAACCATTTGTTTATTTATTAAGGGTGAATCAACAGCATTGTTCAACCAAATTCTAATAAATAATGGTTCTGATGGTTGAAGGCGGGGCAAAAGAATTGTAGCGATCATGGATGGATCTACAAAAAGCTTTAGAACTCATCCAATCCAAATTAATGGAATGGCTGAAGGATTTGGTGCGCATGCTACCAAACCTCATTCTGGCCATTATTGTTTTGTTTTTAGGAATTTATTTGTCCAGGCTCTTCAGGAATATTGTTTCGAGGATGGTTCATCGCCTGTCACACGGAAAAGTCCTCACCAATCTGTTCAGCAATTTTGTTTTCATAATTTGTATTGGTATTTCCATATTTGCAGCGCTCAGTATTCTAAACCTCGATAAGGCGCTTACATCCATGCTGGCTGGGGCTGGAATCGCAGGACTTGCCCTGGCATTTGCATTCCAGGATATTGCGGCCAATTTCATGTCAGGCATTCTAATCACACTACGCAAACCACTGCGTATTGGTGACATAGTAAAGGTGAAAGATTATATGGGTAAAGTTATGGCCATCAACCTTAGGGATACCGTAATACTCACTTTCCAGGGCCAAATGGTGATCATTCCCAATAAAGAGGTGGCTCAAAACCCGATTGAAAATTATACCATGCTCGGAAAAAGAAGAGTGGACCTGACAATAGGTGTTTCTTATGGGGAAGACCTGGAGAAGGTAAAAGAAGTAACACTCAAAGCAGTGGAGCAGATTCCTGGCCTTTCACCCACCGAACCAATAACGTTTTTCTTTACGGAGTTTGCCGACAGTTCTATTAATTTTTCCCTTAGATTATGGGCTGCAACACCCGAACAGCCTGAGTTCCTCCGTATCCAGAGCCACTCCATCATGAGTGTCAAAAAAGCCTTTGATGAAAATGATATTACAATTCCATTTCCTATCCGAACACTGGATTTTGGAATCAAAGGCGGACAAAAACTGGAAGAAATGAATCTTGACCTGATGCGGCAGAAAAAAGACAATATAAGTTGAGGCGTTTCTATTTTTAAACAGCTGAATGCATTATTAGATATTTTACTGTCAATCTGTCCTTTCTTACCGCTTTGGAACATCCATTGATAATAAGGTGGTCGGGCGCAATCAACGGCCTAATTACAAGCATTCAATTTAAATAAATATTTATCCATTATGGTACAGGAAAAAGGAACCATTTCCATTCACACTGAGAATATCTTTCCGATCATCAAAAAATTTCTTTATTCTGACAATGAGATCTTTTTACGCGAACTGGTGAGCAATGCTGTGGATGCCACACAAAAAGTAAAGCGCCTGGCTGCCCTCGGGCAAATGAACGGCGACCTTGGCGACCTTACCATAAAAGTGGAATTTGATAAAGAGGCTCGCACGATTTCCATAACCGATAAAGGCATTGGAATGACAGCGGAAGAAGTAAAAAAATACATAAACCAGATCGCTTTTTCCGGTGCCACAGAATTCATGGAAAAGTTTAAGGAAGCCAGTGATGCCAACGAAATCATTGGGCGGTTCGGACTTGGATTTTATTCTGCATTCATGGTGGCGGATAAAGTAGAAATTCAGACGGTTTCCTACCAGGAAGGCGCAACCCCTGCGCGTTGGGTTTGTGATGGCAGTACCGAGTTTGAAATTTCAGAAGGCAGCCGCACAGAAAGAGGCACTGAAGTGATCCTTTATCTCAATGCCGAATCTGAAGAGTTCCTGGAAAAACACCGGCTGCAATCCATACTGGACAAATACGCCAAATTTCTGCCGGTGCCCATACAGTTTGGAACCAAAACCGAAACGAATGAAGATGGTGTGGATGAAAAAGGGGCGCCTAAATACAGTACCACAGATGTTCCCAACATCATCAACAATACCAACCCGGTCTGGACAAAGCAGCCTACGGAATTAATGGATGAAGACTACCTGAATTTCTACAGGGAGCTCTACCCGATGTCGGAAGATCCTTTGTTCTGGATCCATCTGAATGTGGATTACCCTTTTAACCTCACAGGGGTGCTTTATTTTCCTAAACTTAAAAATGATTTCGAAATTCAGCGCAACAAGATCAAATTGTTTTCACGCCAGGTTTTTATAACAGATGAAGTAAAAGATATTGTTCCCGAATTTTTGATGCTGTTGCATGGTGTGATCGATTCCCCAGATATCCCGCTTAATGTGAGCCGCAGTTTCCTGCAGGCCGACAGCAATGTGAAAAAGATCAACAACTATATTACAAGAAAAGTAGCCGACAAACTGCATGAACTCTTTAAGAAAGACAGGAAATCTTACGAAGAAAAATGGGAAGACATTGGATTGTTTGTAAAATATGGCGCATTGAGTGAAGAAAAGTTTTTTGAAAAAGCAAAGGATTTTGTTTTGCTCACCAACACATCCAAAGAACATTTTACACTGGAAGAATATAAGATCAGGGTAAAGGATTTTCAGACGGATAAAAACGATTCTACGGTTTATTTATATACGGTGGATGCAGAGCGCCAGGATGGGTATATCAGCTCGGCTAATAAAAAGGGCTATGATGTTTTGGTGATGAATTCTCCTATCGACAATCATTTCATGCAGCACCTGGAAATGAAACTTGAAAAAGTTTCCTTTAAAAGAGTGGACGCAGATGTGCTGGATAAGATCATACAAAAAGAAGATGCCGCCGGACATAAATTAACTGAAGAAGAAACCACGCGAATAAAGGAAGTGTTTGATAAAGCCATTGCCAATCCGAGCATGAAAGTAGAAGTGGAAAGTTTGTCAGATGAAGAAATGCCGGTAACCATAACCATGGAAGAATGGATGCGCAGGATGAAAGATATGGCCAAAATGGGCGGCGGAGGAATGCAGTTCCACGGAGCGTTTCCTGATCATTATAAAGTTTCGATCAATGGCAACCACAGCCTGGTTCAAAGAATACTGACAACGGAAGGTGAAATGCAAACGGCACTTGCAAGACAGGCTTTTGATCTTGCCCTGCTTTCACAAGGCATGCTGAAAGGTGCCGACCTTACGGCTTTTGTTGAAAGAAGTGTACAAACCATGAGCAGTCAGTGATCATTGATTAATCAATGCTGCACCAGTAAGATCAAGTAATAAGGCTTCACCATTCGTGAAGCCTTATTGTTATGTAAACATTTTGGAAATTCGATAAAGCTAGGGCAGAATCAATTCAACTATTCCACCTTCGCATTGCTTCGGTCTCCGGGGGCCAAAGCCTTTGGCGACGGACGCGGGCAGGCGTTCAACCCCTATTCAACAATAATTCCGCCACATCCAACACTACCTGATCACTGTAACCGTTCCCTTTCTTGTTATGGGTCCACAGATGGTATTTGCCGTGATCACATATACAAAAACTTCTGACCCAAGTTCGCGGCTTTTATACCTTCCATCCCAACATATCTGCGGATTCGATGTTGAAAAAACCAATTCACCCCAACGACTGAATATGCTGAATTTAAGATCTGTAACACTGCCCCAGTGCCTTACCCCAAAACAATCATCTATGATGTTTTGGTGATGAATTCTCCTATCGACAATCATTTCATGCAGCACCTGGAAATGAAACTTGAAAAAGTTTCCTTTAAAAGAGTGGACGCAGATGTGCTGGATAAGATCATACAAAAAGAAGATGCCGCCGGACATAAATTAACTGAAGAAGAAACCACGCGAATAAAGGAAGTGTTTGATAAAGCCATTGCCAATCCGAGCATGAAAGTAGAAGTGGAAAGTTTGTCAGATGAAGAAATGCCGGTAACCATAACCATGGAAGAATGGATGCGCAGGATGAAAGATATGGCCAAAATGGGCGGCGGAGGAATGCAGTTCCACGGAGCGTTTCCTGATCATTATAAAGTTTCGATCAATGGCAACCACAGCCTGGTTCAAAGAATACTGACAACGGAAGGTGAAATGCAAACGGCACTTGCAAGACAGGCTTTTGATCTTGCCCTGCTTTCACAAGGCATGCTGAAAGGTGCCGACCTTACGGCTTTTGTTGAAAGAAGTGTACAAACCATGAGCAGTCAGTGATCATTGATTAATCAATGCTGCACCAGTAAGATCAAGTAATAAGGCTTCACCATTCGTGAAGCCTTATTGTTATGTAAACATTTTGGAAATTCGATAAAGCTAGGGCAGAATCAATTCAACTATTCCACCTTCGCATTGCTTCGGTCTCCGGGGGCCAAAGCCTTTGGCGACGGACGCGGGCAGGCGTTCAACCCCTATTCAACAATAATTCCGCCACATCCAACACTACCTGATCACTGTAACCGTTCCCTTTCTTGTTATGGGTCCACAGATGGTATTTGCCGTGATCACATATACAAAAACTTCTGACCCAAGTTCGCGGCTTTTATACCTTCCATCCCAACATATCTGCGGATTCGATGTTGAAAAAACCAATTCACCCCAACGACTGAATATGCTGAATTTAAGATCTGTAACACTGCCCCAGTGCCTTACCCCAAAACAATCATTTTTACCATCGCCGTTCGGTGTAAATGCTGAAGCCACCAGATATCCATGTGCTGCATCTCCAAGATTTACATTTACAAGAATGCTGTCTTCTGTAATGCAATTATTGACAGAACTTACTTTCACATGGTACATGGTAGTTGTTGTGGGCATGGCAACAGGATTGTAAGCAAATGGTTTATCCAGAGTTGCTGCCGGTGACCATTCGTACTTTTGACCACCGCTGGCGGTCAGTCGGGCTGTTCCCAGCATACAGTCTATATCATTTGATTTTTGCAGGTTCACAACCGGGTTTGGATTTACCGTCAGATCAACCCTTCTTACAAGTGAATCGCAACCAAATGCCGTTTTTACGGTATCTGTATACACCCCACTTGTATTTACTGTTGGTCCCCATGGAAGTGTAAAGGTTTCATTTGAACAGATCTTTGCATTTGTATTAGAAATGGCCGCTGCTGTAACATTCAGGTTAACTGTTCTGCGCAGGCTGTCACAACCATTTATATACCTGATCGTATCTCTGTAAATGCCGGTTGAAGTGGCCAGACTTCCCCAGGGCAAAACATAAGGTATTCCGGAACAGGTGTTGGCATTAATGGTTTGATTGAATAATGGTTTTACATCAACCGTATAAATGCGCGTAATGCTGTCGCATCCTGAAGCGTAGAACAAGGTGTTCGTATAGGTTCCGGAGCTGGTAACTGTAACACCCCACGGAAGCACAAAGCTTGCGCCCTGGCAAATGGCTACTGCATTTGTTGTGGTGCTTTTTATTTGTTTGGTGAGCTGTACGATTCTGATAAGACTGTCGCATCCGGAATTATGGTAAAGCGTATCGGTGTATATGCCGCCATCACTAACAACAATACCCCAGGGCAAAGAGTACCCGGACCCTTCACAAAAGGTTGCTGAAGTTGTTTGGTTAACTGAAGGCTGAACGACAAGGTTGATGGTTTTAATTAAGCTGTCGCAACCGCCAGGATAACTAAGTGTATCACTATATAATCCTGCTGTAGTTACCGTTCCGCCCCAGGGAAGAATATAAAATGCTCCAGAACAAATGGATACATTATTGGTTTCCTGACTTACACTTCTTACATTAAGCAACACAGTTCTTATCAGACTATCACAACCTGATACATAGTGTAAGGTGTCACTAAAAATTCCGCTGGTATTTACAATCAAACCCCATGGAAGCGAATAGGATGATCCTGCACAAACCGTAGCAGTAGTTGATTGAATAGTCACATCCTGGAGCATTAGGTCTACTTCAAACACCACGCTATCGCATCCCGAGGTATAATGTAAGGTATCTCTGTAAATACCGGGCATTGTTACTACCTGTCCCCATGATAGTGTAAAGTTTCCATTGCTGCAAATAATACCTGTAGTGGATTGAACAGCAGGCGCATTTACTAATAACTGAATAGAGGTAATGATGCTGTCGCATCCGTTCAGGTGGTATAATGTATCGGAATAGGTTCCGGAAGATTGTACCACCATTCCCCACGGTAAAGTATAGCTGGCACCGGAACAGATACTCACATTACTGGTATTAATCGTTACCGGCAACACATTTAGCACTACAGTTTTTATCAGTGAATCACACCCGGTAACATACTGTATGGTATCGGCATAAATGCCTGAAGTAGTTACAACACCACCCCAGGGTAAAGTATAATTCTGGTTAATGCAGATAGATACGTTAGCAATTTCAGTTAGGGTTTGTTTGATTTCCAGGTCAACTACCTGCACCAGCGAATCACATCCTGCAATGGTCCTGATGGTATCTCGGTAGATGCCGGGCGTATTTACAATACCGCCCCAGGGCAATGTAAAATCCTGTCCCGAACAAATATCAGGATTGCTGTTCAGGTAAATAGGCTGATCAATCAAAATTGTATAATTTCTTCTGATACTGTCGCAACCTGAATTGGTGTAGCTGAGCGTGTCCTGGAATAACCCGGCCACATTTACTATTTGTCCCCAGGGAAGTATATAGCTGGCGCCGGAGCATATCGTAATGGTTTGATCGATTTCCGTAACTGCATTTACCATTAATGAAACCGTTCGGATCAGTGAATCGCATCCCGAAGTATATTGTAAAGTATCGGCATAGATGCCAGCGGTAGTTACAATTGCACCCCAGGGAAGTGTATAGCTGCTGCCTGCGCATATAGTTGCATTGGCTGACTGTGTTGTTAAGGCATTCACAGTGAGATTTACCGTTCTTAAAAGGCTGTCGCAACCATTTTGATATTGAATGATATTACTGTACAATCCTGCAGTTTGCACAATATCTCCCCAGGGTAAGGTGTAAGATGCATTTTCGCAGATAGATGCTTCTGTATGCTGCGTAATCGGGGCATTTACCTGGAGAACAACTGATCGGATTAAACTGTCACACCCATTCTGATATAAGGTTGTATCTGTGTATACACCTGCTGCATTCACAACAGTTCCCCATGGAAGTGTATAATTTCCACCGGAACAGATACTCACATTTTGAGTGTTGCTAAATGTTGGCAGGAAATTAAGGTTGATCGTTTTAGTTACAGAGTCGCAACCTGCAAGATATTGTAAGGTATGCGTATAGCTCCCTGATGCAGTGGCAATTGTTCCCCATGGCAGTATATAATTATTCCCGGCACAAGCGCTTACATTTTCTGTTGATGTAGTGAGCGTGCTCATACTCAGTTGTACATGTCGAATAAGACTGTCACAACCATTCAGTGTTTGCACCGTGTCGGCATAAAAACCAGGGGTGGTTGTTACCTGCCCCCAGGGAAGAATATAATTTTGTCCTGCACAAATGGTAGGATAGGTATTGATGGTATTTACTTCTGTATATGTTAGTTGAACTTTTTGAATAAGACTGTCACAACCGCTGGCATACTTTATGGAATCAGTAAATACTCCACCTGATGTAACCGTGCCTCCCCATGGTAAAGTATATATGGCACCAGCACATAACGCTACCTGTGTTTCATTTGTAATCACAGGTGATGAAGCAAGAACATTTATGGTATCCTTTACATTACAGGTACCATTCCAGATCTGCACTGAATAAGTTCCGGGTTGTGTGACATTATAAACGGGCCCGGTACTTCCATTCTGCCAGGTATAACTATTAGGGCCTGGCGAAGCCGCATTAAGAGTAAAGGGCTGAAACGGATAACAGATGCTGGTATCGTTGTTTGCAAATGGGTGTTTGGCTTTAATGATATTGAAAGTATCATTTATGATACATCCATTCCAATTCACGGCGTTTGTATACAAACTTTCTGTTGACGCAAATATTGAAGACGTTGTTTTTCCTGTGTTCCATGAATATGATTCTCCATAGCCGCGGTGGGAATTTAGTTGCACAGAATCATTTCCACACAGGTATTTGGAAAGATTAATTTTTGTTATTGGATTTATGCCCACTTTTATGGTATCTCTTTTTATACAGCCATTGTATTCCACTTTCACCCAATAAGTGTTGATATTGCTGTAACTGGCGTTGATAAATTGGGTGGTGACGCCGGTATTCCATTGGTAAGTTGATCCTGTCCAGGTAGTGGCATTCAAACTAAGTGTGGCACCTGGAGAACATAAAGTGGTATCATTCCCAAGGTTTACGTTGGGTCTTCCGGGCATAGTGATCTGCATTGATGTAGAATCAACATTAATATCATTCAGGCTACATCCCGAATTAGTGACTTTAAGTTTAATTGTATACGTTGCGGCCGTGGCAAGCGACGGATAAGCAAATACCGGCGATACTTCATTAGACGTCATATTATTGTAACCAAAATCCCATTCGTAATTAATTCCTGCACCATAAGTGGATAAATTGGTGAAACGGACAGAGTCATTAACAGTACAATCGAACTGCGGAATAAATACAGCGGTGGAAAGGCAATTTTTCTCGGTGGCGCAGGTGTCTGCGTGAACTACAGCTGACAAATTTAAATTTATAGTTCCGGTGGCGCTAACCGGAGTAAACACCTGGAAATAATAACTTTTTCCGGGCATTAAACATTTATAAGTATCCTGTGTGAGTGCATCCTGTACACAGCTTCTTTCCTGCATGGCACCACAATCGCCATCCATCATCCGGTACTTGATCTGTGTTGAATTAGCGGTAGTGTTTTCTGTGAGGTATGTGGTGACATCCAGAGTGTCGGTTCCCGTTACATCCACCCTGAACCACGATGTTTTATATCCACTGGTGGAACCACCCGGCGGACAGGTGAGTGTTGGATTGAATTCGCCATAATCAGTGCCGATTGTATGGCAGTCGATAGTCACAGCCGTAACACTCGTTCCCGGGCCGGTTAAGGTAGCTACCATAGGCGCTGTGCAAAAATCACCTTCTTCTTCAATGATCTTAATTTCCGGCGTTGCGTTTTCATTTACTCTGTAACATCCGGTAAGGAGTATATAATATGTTCCTGGTGAAATACAGGTGCTATTCCAGTAAGAGGCAGTAGTATTATCGTAATAATTAAAATTTGACTGGTTGATGTTTTGTAATCCATTACTTGTGGAATCCCCTGGAATCAATTCCCGATAGAGGATAATTTGCTCATTTGAATAATAGACCTCATTTACTTTCACCCTGTACCTGATCTTGCCCGTAACAGATGTTGTGAATTTATACCACAAGGTTTTATCTGCACAATAATAATAATTGGTTGGTTCGGTATTGCTTTTTGTTGCGCAGGAATAATTATCAGTAGGCCCGGTATATGTACCCGTACTTAGGTTTGTTCCAATGACTCCTGGATTAGCATAATGATCAAACAAAGGTTGGATTGCATTTAAGGAATCCATTAAAATAGAAACCTCTACCTGGTTGTTCGGATCCATACCATAAGCATTATAACCAGAAGTCATATGCGTAGTATTAGGAATATCTACCACTAAATAATAGCGTTCGGGAAATGAGGAACAGGAGGACCTGTAAAAACTGGTTTCTACAAGGCCCTGGGCATGACATCCATTATTTGAAACTACGGGCGTTAAACCCTGGGCTGTTGTGGAGTCAATCAATCCATTACTTGCAATGTTTGAAAATGGAAGATTTCCATCAACATCTGATTTATATACAGTATATATATAAGTAAAAGATTTCCCCATGGTTTTACTTTGGACTTTAACCCGTACCGTGCCTCCATTTTGCACGACAAAAGAGTACCACAGATTTCTCTTGGCAACGCCCCAGCCTCCAGTTATGTAAATCGGATTATTTGGCTGTGGATTATATATTTCCGGTTTGTATTCAACATAACAAACACCTGTAGACACATCATTTTGCTGTGCCCCAGTGGTACAATAAAAAATATCACTGCTTGCCGCTCTGCCTGGATCTAAAGGGTTTACATCACCGGGTTTACCTGAATGAAAAACGCTGTCGGGAGGGATGACGCCAAAATCATAAGCATTTGCTGCATGATCGAACCTTGAATAGCCTACCTGGTCGATAAATATTACAGGATTTAAGCTATTGCAATTCTGGTTATCATAACCATAAATGATCAGCGTGTAGGTGCCTGGTTGCAGCTTGCAGATCTGAATTTGTCCTGAGCTGGCAAGACAGGTTTGAATAGGTGTTGCCGTTAGAAAGGATGCAGAATCGAGTCTTACATCACCGGCATAAATAGCGCCAGTGAAAGATTGTGTGTTCACTCTTAAATAACTTTCCTGCACCGTTTTAAATACATAATAAGACAGCTTGGTGAAAGTATTTCCGCAGGATGGTGTACCCAGGTTTACAAACGGTGTGTCGTTTGTACAATTGAAGTAAGTGGTATAAAGCGTATAGGAAGTATCAGTTCTGGGATAAGCAGACGTATGACCGACACGGGGCCCCCACTTTATTAAAAATGGCTCATTGGTGTTTGTATCAACAGCAGCTTTATATGGACGATTATATTTGGGTCCCGGACATTGTTGATTGATGGTGATCTGTATGCGGTCGGGCCAGGAAACGTGGCCACCTTGTAACCCGGCTACCTGCGCATTGATCAATGGATTTGAAAATGTTGGACCAATTCCATAAGAGACAACAGTGTACCAGCCTGCAGGTAGAATGTTGCAGTTACTGTTATTGCTGATTGTCTGTATGCACCTCCAGGGAGATGACATCACCTGGACGCCAGAAACTCCATCTGATATTTTTCCTGAGAATACCGTAAACACTCCGTTTCCATAACTGTAAGAATTCTGACACAAAGGGTTGGGGTAATAGTTTGATATATTGATACTTGAAGGTTCGCTCAGATAAAATTGCCTGTAAATTGCTTTAGTACCTGTTTGTGCATTAAAACTACAGGGCATATATCCATTAATTGGAATGGCATTGTCCTTACAGGAGAAATAATCAACATTGCTAATAACAGTTAAACTTGTACCAGCAAGGCTGATGATATCTCCCATATCTTCTGCGTTCTGCGGACTGTTATAAGTAGTATTGGAAGGTTTTATCATAAAACCCGGCTGACTTGTATTGGAAATGTTTCCATCAGCGCCAAAGGTCACGTGCGTATAAGTTCCGGGTTCCAGGCAAACCTGCGTTCCCATACAATCATTGTAGGTTAAACATTTGGTGATCGGATCAAGGCCCAGGATTCTGTCGGGAAAAGCGGATACATTCTGTGCCAGGGCAAGGTTGTTGGCGTCGCCCTGGTAAATTTTCCAATATAAATGATTCGAGTTGGTTACACTCAACACTGTGCTGTCACTCACTTCAAATTGTCTGTATATGGCTTTTAAATTGTCATTAGTGCACGTAGTATCCCATGGGAGCACTGTGTTGGCGCAGCCAAAAGTATCCACCTTGCTTATGTAATTCGTAAAATTCACCAGTGGAGCAAGAAAACCATTTACCACGTTAATAGAGTCAAATGCACCCGGATTTTGCAGATTGAATTTATTGGAATTCACCAGCTCCTTTACGTTTATTCCAATTGAAAACTGCTGACCAAGATTATTTTTTATGCAAAATGGCGTAGGGCTGTTTGCAAGAGATCCGTAAGCAACATTTGTTGTAGCAGATAAAGAATCCGTTCCCATCACCTGCAGGGTATAAGTACCAGGTTCAAGGCAACGCGCCGCCGAGAGTTGCAACCAGTAGTAAGGTTGAACCAGCTTCACCAGATTTACAGTATCAAGATCCGAACAGGAGTTTGTGACATTTTGTTTATATAAGCGAATTAATAACGGCTGCTGCGAACAATAGGATTGCAGCGTCTGACTAAAACTAACTTCGGAAGTAGTGGAGAGCGTAAATGTAAAAAATGAACTGAGGTTATATTTAAATCCATTTATATTACTAAGCACTCCATTGGCTGGCATGCTGTTTTCACAATTGTAAATTGAATGTCTCGCATTGCATGACAGATAATCTGTTACAGTAGTAACTAAGCCTGCATTGTTAGAAGGAAGTACGCCGAGTGCATTAGTTGGTGCAGGTATGGTAGCTAGTGTGGGTTGCGGACCTTGTGTGGGATTTAATCCTGATGTATTAAATGCTACCCTTATAAAATCTTCAAAATCATCGTGCGAAAGGATCTGTAAGGAATAGGTGGTATTGGTTTCCAGCATTCCACATGAAAATACCTTTCTGGCTGCATAATATTGGTTTTCGATTGAATCACACCCATGGCTTACTACTAACGAATTATAGGGATTGATTCTAACATCACCCTTATAAATTCTGAATCCAAATTTGGTATTGGAACTTGTCCATGTTTCCCTTGCAACTAATAAAGCGATATAATCGAAAAATGCTGGTGTTTTAAAAACATGCCATGAACTCTTTTTAAACGTTGCTGGTGCTCCAAGTGAAGTACACAATTCATCCAGGTTTTCGATAGACTGGCACTTTACCTCGTAATCAACTGACTTTATTCCTACACTCAAAGTGCCGAAGTCATATGCCTGTGCCGGTCTGTCGTAAGCAGCGTTCGGAAGATCGGTTTCTACAGTTATATAAATGGTGCCGTTCGCGCCTGCTTTGGATGAAACCTGCACATAGTAAGTTCCCGGAGCAGTACAGCCATGAAGAGTGTTTCCAAAAGTTGGAATTGGAGTGAGCTGGGTGCTTACATCATTTGAAGCGGGCAAGCATTGTGCGGATTTATAAACGGTAAACCCAACATCACCTGCGTTGATACCCGTGCCTTGTTGTAACAATGAAACTTTGACCTTGCGGATGGTGGGGATGGAGAATTTATACCATACCGATTTCTGTGACTGTCCCGCCACCATCAGGGCGGGTGCGAAACTTTCCCCGGTTTGAACCGTAGCAGCGGTAATGTTCACTTCATCTGATGTAAAAGTTCCCACACCGTATCCATTCGCAGTTATGTTTACGGAGATGGCATTATTGCAATTATCATTAATGGGCGCCTGTGCTAAACCGGCAAAACAAATGAATAGGAAATTAAATACAAGCAGGAAGCGGAACATACTCTGGTCCATGCAAAGGAGTTAATTAGTTTTGGTATTGTCTTTATCTTTTGAAAAGGACGGCCCTAAAAAAAGAGAAGAAAGATAAGTTGCATTAAATCATCAACCAACAAAATGAAAGGAAATTAATATATAATATATTGATAAGGTATGGGTGCTGCTACAGAAAATGTTTCTTTAAACTAATAGCGAAACCCATTTAACCCCGCCCATTTTTTAAAATCAGTTCCTCTATCACTTTGGCATAATGACCATGCTCCAACTGGTGGATCTTTTGTGCCAGTGATGCTGGTGTGTCGTCGGGCGATACATTGCATCGGGCCTGGAAAACAATATCTCCGTTGTCGTAGTGTTCATCAACATAATGAATGGTGATGCCGGAAAAGGCCTCCCCTTCATTAATTACCCTCTGGTGTACATGATCTCCATACATACCTTTGCCTCCGAATTTTGGCAGTAAGGCAGGATGAATATTAAGGATGGCATTAGGAAAGGCGGCTATAAATTGTCTGGGGATCTTCCAGAGAAAGCCTGCCAGTATGATCAGGTTTGCCCCGGCTTTTCTAATTTCCTCTACATAAGCATCGCCCTCAAAGAACCTTTCTTTTTCAATCAGCAGTACCGGTATCCCATTTGCTTTTGCGATTTCAGTTACACCGGCGCCCTTCTTGTTGCAAACAATCAGTGTCACCCGGGCAACCGGAGAATTTTCAAAATGTTCAATGATCTTTTTTGCATTAGTCCCAGCGCCTGAAGCAAAGATCACCAGGTATTTTTTAGGCTCCATGCGATTCCTCCTGCAATGATTTATGCTTCTTCCCTGATATTTTTCCTAACAGGTTTCCGATATAGGTTTTAAAAAAGGGAAATTGCCCGAGCGGCAAACTCACCAGCAAAACCATAAAAGGCCAGATGCAGGTGACCAGGATAAAATAAAAAGGAAGGTAAACCCAGTGATTTTCAATTCCTGTCAGCGCCATCACCTTCTTTCCTAAATAACCCGTAAGACTGCCACCAGTGGCGAAAATGACCAGGATGACCAGGAGTCGCAGGCCGCTGACTTTCCATTTATCCTGAAGGCGTCTGATCATGATTTACTTTAAAAAGAACGAAAATAGGGATTTCAACACCCTGATGAACTACAGACAAAAACATGACATATTTATAAAACGCTTTTTTTCTTTAGCCTTAAAATTGACTCAAATCCAAGCCGGGAGCGGGTTAAAAAATTTTTTGCAACCTAGCTGATTTGTTAAATTCCTGTCCTATTTTTGCACCCGATTCAGGAAATTATCCACATTTCAGACCAATTCTTTCTATGAATTTTTTAAAGATAATTGCTAAGAAGAGTGTACTGCCAGTTCTCCTTTTTTTACTTTCCTATAATTCCGTAAGGGCTCAGGGTCAACAGATATTTGCACAAAATTGCCAGAGCTGCCATGGAATTGATAAGGCTTTGGCCGGTCCGGCACTCAGAGGTGTTGAAGGAAGGGGTCCATGGAACGACAGGGCCAACCTGATCAGGTGGGTAAAAAATCCAGCTGCATTTATCCCTACCACCCAATACACCATTGACTTACAGAAGGAATGGGGTACTATCATGACCAGTTTTCCGCAATTATCCGAAGCCGATATCAATGCTATTTTCGATTATATCGCCAGTGCTCCGGAACCCGGCGCGGCAACCCAAGGTACTTCTGTAGCCGCGGGTGAAGGTGATGAAAACCGCAACGCCTTGATTTTTGGGATCATTTCTCTTATTCTGGCCATTGTTGCCCTGATCCTGATGCAGGTGAACAGCAACCTGAAAAAGCTTTCAGACGATAAAGAATCGATCTTACGTCCTGAGCCAGTTCCCTTTTACAGGAACAAAGTTTTTATCGCTCTTTTTGCCCTGATGTTCTTTGTTCTCGGTGGTTATTTTGTTGGAAAAGGCGCCATCAACCTGGGTCGTCAGCAAGGCTATCAGCCCGATCAGCCAATATTTTTCTCGCACAAAGTACACGCCGGCATCAACCAGATCAACTGTCTTTATTGTCATAACAGTGCATTTGAAAGCAAGCACGCTGCCATTCCATCCCTGAATGTTTGTATGAACTGCCACCAGGTTGTGACCACTTACGAAAAAGGTCCAAAGCTTTATGATGTAAAAGGCAATGAGATCAACGGAACTTCCGAGATCAATAAATTATTCAAATATGCCGGCTTTACGCCTGGTCCTGGTGCGATGTGGGATGCTTCAAAAGCAAAATCTCCTGAGTGGGTGAAGATCCACAACCTTCCTGATCATGTGTACTTCAACCACGCGCAGCACACCAGGGTGGGTAATGTTCAGTGCCAGACCTGTCATGGTAATATCCAGGAAATGGATGTTGTAAAACAGGAAGCTGACCTGAGCATGGGCTGGTGCGTGAACTGTCACCGCGAATCCAAAGTAAATTTCAACTATGGCGACAGCTCCGGTAATCAATTCTACAGCATTTACGAAAAGTTCCATAATGATATCAAGTCGGGCAAGATGGACAGCGTAACTGTGAAAGATATAGGCGGCCTCGAATGTCAAAAATGTCACTACTAAAGCAATGGATGATTTGATGATGTGGTCCGGAATTGAATTGCCATTTCACATGATCTGATCTCGAATTTTAAATAATACTATGAGCGATAATACATACTGGCAGAGTTTCGCTGATTTGAATGATAAGGAACGTGTTCAGAAGTTGGAACAGAATGAATTTCAGGAAGACCTTCCTTTTGAGGACCTGGATGGAAAGGGATTGATGGATGCCAAAACCCCAAGACGCGACTTTCTTAAATATTTAGGTTTCAGTACTGCAGCGGCAACGCTGGCGGCCAGCTGCAAAAACCCGGTAAGAAAAGCAATTCCTTTTGTGATCAAGCCGGAGAATGTCACACCGGGTGTTTCAAAATATTATGCAAGCACCTATGTTCAGGATGGAGAAGTTTTACCTGTTGTAGTGAAGGTAAGAGAAGGCCGTCCGATCAAGATCGAAGGAAATACATTGTACCCGCATACCATGGGAGGAACTTCTCCCAGGGCGCAAGCTTCGGTTCTTGATCTTTATGATATGTACCGGCTGCCGCATCCAATGCGCAGAGCCGGAAATGATTTCCAGGAAATACCCACTTTCGAGCAGCTCGACAGCCAGGTAAGCAATGCACTGGCCAACGTGGGCGGACCTGTAGTTTTACTTACCGCTACCATTACTTCGCCTTCATCAAGGCAGATCATAACAGAATTTCTTGGTCGCTTCCCCGGAGGCCGCCACGTAGAATATGACGGCGTTTCCTATAG
>MWWA01000017.1_pt1 | contig 64728 bp, 44 predicted proteins | sample 1047341 | NCBI WGS metagenome assembly MWWA01 (sample SAMN06349978, study PRJNA376086) | soil metagenome | isolation source: MS5-1 sample Antarctic (ecotone) soil | place: Antarctica | collected 2015-01-13
ATCCCTGTGCCGTTGTCACTCTTAGCTGATAGGTGGTAGTGGTTTGAGGAGAAGCCGTGGGTTTCAGGATGTTCGTTGCCGATAGTCCCTGTGATGGTGTCCACAAATAAGTGCCCGGTTGGCTGGAGGATCCCTGCAACTGCACTGAACCTCCCAAAATGATGGTCTGGGCAGGACCTGCATTCACCTGTACACCAGGAAATACGCTGGCATTCACTGTGGCCTGTCTGGTACAACTGCCAAGCGAAGCGGTTACCGTGTAGGTGGTATTCTGATTCACCGTAAGCACCGGGTTCCTGATGGCAGGGTTCGAAACACCGGTAGAAGGACTCCATGAAAACGAAGTTCCGCTGGAAGTAACCACAGGTGTGAAAGATGCACCGATACATAATGAAGTATCTGCAGGTGTTACCGATAAATTTAAATTATCATTCAGCCCGATCGTAACCAGGTTATTAATGGTACATCCGGAACTGTTCAAAACAGTAACAGCATAAGTTCCTGCCTGAAGATTATTGAAAACGTTGCTTGCTTGAGAGGTTCCTGCATTCAGGCTGTACTGGAATGTTCCAAGCCCTCCTGTTGCGGTTGCAGTAATGGTACCACCACCAGCGCAGGTAGCATTTGTAAAGGCTACATTAACTATTGGTGTGGCTTTTTTTACAAAAACCGTATCGGTAAAAGCAAATTCATTTGCAGGATTATTACAGCTGCTGTACACTACTCTCAATACAAAAGCAGTACTGTCAAGAGACGGACATACATTATTGAAATTTAGGTTCAGATGACCTGCAGCTCCTGAAGCCGTATCGGCCAAAGCAACCACTACTCCGTTAGCCACAAGTTCAGCTCTCTGGAACATAGTCGCCCCACCGGAAGGTGTAAAACGATAAGCTTCATTCATTCCTACAGTACCCCATTGGGTAGCATTCTTACCTGGAGCAGCAACCGCTTTTGTGCGGGTTTCATCCTGCACACCTAAAATGGTAAGTCCATTGTTCCAGGAAGTACAAACCGGTTTGTCCTTTATATACACTTCAACTACCCCGGTATTTTCGTAGAGTACCATTTGGTGGGTTGATGTAAAGGTGTTACAACTGGAGCCGAAGTAGGCCACATCATTATAACTGCCGATAAACCTTCTTGTAGGTGCTGTTCCTTCTACTCTCCATTCAATCTTCCTGTTTGTGGGAGCGGGGTTGTTGGAAGCCGCGGGGTTTATATCATGATAAGGTCCAAAAATGGAAGCTGGAGCATATACGGATGTACTCTGCGATTGTGGTATAGGTGTGGTAGCAGTAATCACATATCCACTACCCGTTCCTGCGCGGGTAAGGTCAAACGTAATGTTGGAATTCGATCCCATTACCAGGCCGTTATAGGTTTGCCCATAAAAGCAAAATGGAAAACCAGGGGTAATTACAGGGCTCCAGGTATCATCTGTATAAATGGTGGTAACCTCGGTGCCTCCTGGTGTTGAGTAGGCAAAAGGAAGGTAAGGCATTTGTGTAACTATGTAATCTGTAGTCTGCTTTATATGTGGAACGGTAGCAGTAATACTGATACAACTTGAACCACAGGATAAAGTGACATTCCTGTTGGGAATATCAAAAATGGTAGCCGGGTTTTGAGACCAGGAAAGAAAAGTGCACAATAAAAGTGGAAAAAGTAGAGATAATTTCCTCATACGCAGTAGTTCGTTTTAAATCGAAAAGTTTGAATTGGCTTTTTTAAGGAGAGGATCTTTGCCGGGAAATTTTCCCGAATTGCAGAATTCAAACCTACCGATTTTTTTTAAACGGTCTTGACTTTTTTTTAACTATTTAATGATTTTTAAACCAACTAAGAAGTTTTCCTTATTGTTTATTTATTGAATCAATCCCTTACATTTGCAGCCCTGTTTGAATAAGACAGCCCTGCGGGTGTGGCGAAATTGGTAGACGTATCAGACTTAGGATCTGACGCCGCGAGGCATGGGGGTTCGAGTCCCTCCACCCGCACAAGGTCCTTTCGGACTTCAAAGGAATAAAGGATCATGAATGCTTTCAGATGCTTTATTCCTTTTCCAATAATATAAAAGATATGGCAACAGTAACACAGCAGGAGATCGCCCCGCTTCATAAACACCTTAACGTTACAATCAATAAGGAAGACTATCTCCCGAAATTTGAAAAATCACTCAGAGAATACAGCAAAAAAGCCAACATCCCCGGATTTCGTAAGGGCATGGTGCCTGCAGGACTGATCAAAAAAATGTACGGCAGTTCCCTCTTCGTTGATGAAATTTTAAAAACTGTAGATCACGAAATTTTACAATATATAGAAACGGAAAAGCTGGATATTTTTGCCCAGCCACTACCGGTGGATCTGCAGATCGACCAACTGGATGTCAACCACCCGAATAATTACAGTTTTACTTTTGAAGTGGGTATGAAACCCGAGATCCGGTTACCTGAGCTTTCAGGAAAAGAATTGAAAAAATACAGGATCGATATCACGGATGCCCTGCTGGAAGAAGAAGTGCAGCGCCTGCGGAACCGCTATGGTAATATGACCGAACCGGAAGCTGTTGAAAATGATGAAAATGTATTGAACGTTCGTTTTATTGAATCCGATGCAGAAGGAAATGAGATCCCAGGCGGAATTCAAAAAGACAATTCTCTTCTTGTAAAATATTTTACAGAAGCTTACAGGCCTTCACTGATAGGAAAGAAAAAAGATGAAACCATCCAGGTAGATCTGAAAGATGCTTTTGAAAGTCGTGAAAGAGAATGGGTCCTGAATGATCTGGGACTTGATTCCTCTACAGATAAACATTTTAAACTGCTGATCACCAAAGTTGGTTTTGTTGAACCAAAAGAACTGAATGAAGAATTCTTCAACCAGTTGTTTGCCGGGGAGGAAATTAAAACTGAAGCTGACTTCAGGGAACGCGTTAAAAAAGAGCTTGAAAAACAATGGGAAGCGGAAACCCGCAACCAACTCCATCATTCCATTTATCACACCTTACTTGATAATACCGCAATTGAATTTCCGGCTGAATTTTTAAAGCGCTGGCTGTTGACACAGGGCGATAAAGACCAGCGAAAAACCCAGGAGCAGGTAGAACTGGAATTTCCAAATTTTATAAACCAGCTAAAGTGGACGCTGATTACAGAAGCCCTGGTTCAAAACAATCATATTGAAGTGCTCCCTGATGAGATCAGGCAATTTGCCAAACAACAGTTGCTGGGTTACATGGGCATGCAGAGCCTCGATGAAGAACAACAATGGGTGAGCGACTACATTGACAGGATGATGAAAGACAGGAAGTATGTTGAAGACAGTTATAACCGCATGCAAACCCAGAAGATCTTCGATTTTGCCGAAACGCAGGTAAAAACAGTGGATACAGTAATCTCCAAAGAAGATTTTGTGAAGATGAATGCAGAACATCAGCATAAGCACCATTGAGGGGTTAGGATTAGGGATTAGAGGTTAGGGTTTAGCAAAAGTGGCAATCTCCTGGCTGCATAACAGCGACATTCCCGTAGCTGCGGCATTCCCATAGTTGCGTAACAGCGACACATACCATTAGGCCTCTTAGGTTGCTAAAAGCAAGCAGCTAACAGCTTCAGCCAAATTGTCGGTTTTTTGCCTAAGCACGGTATTTGATTGCAACAATCCATTAAATTGCCAGAAATCTTAACACAGACGATATGAGTTTCAATTCAGAATTCGAAAAATATGCCGTGAAGCACAGGGGAATGTCGAGTAATACATTGAACAGCTACGGCAAATACATGGTAACCGCTCTTACTCCAAATATTATTGAAGAAAGACCAATGAATGTGGCTGTAATGGATGTTTACAGCCGGTTGATGATGGACCGCATCATCTTTTTAGGATACCCGATCAATGACGAAGTGGCCAATATCATTACCGCCCAATTGTTATTCCTGGATTCTTCTGATCGCACCAGGGACATCAATATGTACATCAACTCCCCTGGCGGTAGCGTATATGCCGGCCTCGGTGTTTATGATACCATGCAATATGTGAGTCCGGATGTAGCCACCATTTGTATAGGCATGGCCGCTTCCATGGGAAGCATTTTGCTGGCTGCCGGCGCCCACGGAAAAAGAGCAGCACTCAAACACGCAAGGATCATGATGCACCAGCCCAGTGGCGCCATTGGCGGACAGGCAACAGATATCGAGATCACCGTAAAAGAGATCCGTAAATTGAAAAGTGAACTCTACGAGATCGTTTGTCATCATTCCAACAAAAATGCAGAAGAGGTTGAAAGAGATTTTGACCGTGATTATTGGATGACCGCTCCCGAAGCTAAAGAATATGGACTGGTGGATGAAGTGCTACTGGTTAACCCACGTAAAGACAAAAAAGCAGAAACAAAATAAATCATTATAAAAGGACAGAGATGAATTTACAAGATCAATTAATGAATCGCTGGGGTAGTTTGGGTCCTGAACCTGGAACACCAGGAGAGCCCGATACAGAAGAAGAAGAAAAAGAAGAAAGAGCACAGATAGATACCCAGATGCTGTACAAACGCCTGGAGAAATATTTTTTTCAGACGCGTACCATTCACCTCTGGGGTGTGGTAGATGATAAATCTGCCAAAGATGTGGTTACAAAATTATTATTACTCGATGCCGACAAGCCAGGTGAAGAAATCAAATTCTTTATCAGCAGTCCGGGTGGCTCTGTTACCAGCGGTATGGTGATCTACGACATGATGAAGCTGATCAAATCCCCAGTGAGCACCATTTGTATGGGACTTGCGGCTTCCATGGGCAGTATTTTATTAAGCGCGGGTGAAAAAGGCCGCCGTTACATTTTTCCTCACGGAGAGGTGATGATTCACCAGCCTTCTTTGGGCGGACATATCCAGGGTGTGAGTGCCGACATGGAAATTCATGCTTTACAGATCCTGCGCACCAAAGAAATGGGTGCCCGCATACTGGCAGAAAATACAGGACAAACCATTGAGCGGATCAGGAAAGATTTTGAAAGAGATTACTGGCTGGATGCTGAAAAATCCATTGAGTATGGCATCGTAGATAAGATCATGGAGAAGATGAGCTATTAGGAGGGCAAAGGATGAGGATAAAGGTACTAGAGGGTGGCTGAGGCTGCCCTTTTTTATTTGTTTTCCAATTCGCTTAAGATCCTGTTAGAAATTGGAAGAAATGGCCCTGGGAAAGTGCAGAACTCCCTAAGCCTTAATACTTTCCCATTATTTAGCAATTAATTCCTTCAGCCCCGGTGTTTTTTTTATTTTTGTAGGCTCAAATGCAGCTATTGTTGTATTTAAATTGTTCTAATAACTAACGATGGCAAAAAATATCTTACACTGTTCTTTTTGCGGGCGTAGCCGCGATGAGGTCAAAATCCTAATAGCAGGCCAGGAAGGTCATATCTGTGAAAATTGTGTTGAACATGCCCGTGAGATCATTGATCAGGAATTACTGGTGCGCGATGAAAAATCTACCGGCGCTTCTGCTTTTAAACTTACGGTCAAGAAACCAATGGAAGTAAAAAAGTTTCTTGATGAATATGTGATTGGCCAGGATGAAGCCAAGAAAGTTTTGGCAGTTGCTGTTTACAATCACTATAAGCGTCTTCAATATAAAACTTCTGATTCCATCAAGGACGAAATTGAAATTGAAAAAAGCAACATTGTAATGGTAGGTGAAACAGGCACGGGCAAAACCCTGCTTGCCAAAACCATTGCCAAATTGCTGAATGTTCCTTTTACTATTGTTGATGCTACCGTATTTACAGAAGCAGGCTATGTTGGTGAAGATGTTGAAAGCATTTTAACCCGCCTGCTACAGGTTTGTAATTATGATGTGGCAGCAGCTGAACGTGGCATTGTTTATATTGATGAAATTGACAAGATCGCACGCAAAAGCGACAACCCTTCCATTACACGTGATGTAAGTGGTGAAGGTGTGCAGCAAGGCATGCTGAAACTCCTGGAAGGAACCGATGTACTGGTTCCACCACAGGGCGGAAGAAAACATCCTGAACAAAAACTCATTAAGATCAATACGCAAAATATTCTCTTTATCTGCGGTGGCGCATTCGATGGCATCGACAAAATCATTGCCCGTCGTGTACAAACCAACACCATTGGTTTTAATGTTGATAAGGAACTGCAGGAAAGCATGAAGAAAAACCTGCTGCGTTATGTTAATGCAATGGATCTTAAAAATTATGGTCTGATCCCGGAATTATTAGGAAGACTTCCGGTGGTTACCCATCTTGATCCATTAGATGCAGAAACATTAAGGGCGATTCTTACAGAACCTAAAAATGCACTGATCAAACAATACACAAGACTGTTTGAACTGGAAGGCATTAAACTTACCATCGATGAAGATGTACTGAACTTCATGGTGGAGAAAGCACTTGAGTATAAACTTGGCGCACGTGGGCTGCGCAGTATCTGCGAAGGTTTACTTACCGATGCCATGTATGAACTGCCTTCTTCCAAGGAGAAGTTCTTTAACCTGGATATGGAGTATGCAAAGCGTAAATTCGAAAAGAGCAAACTGAGTTTGCTGAAGGTTGCTTAATCACTAAATAAATAAAATTTAAGGAGTTATATGTTTGGATTCAATAGCGATAATACACAGGGCCAGGTAACAGAATTAAGAGACAGATTAAAATCAGAAGCACAATTGAACGATGATCAGGCCAACCAGGTTCTTGAAACCATCAAAAATTTTGTGATCGAAAAATATCCCATGCTCTCGGGGGCTGTCAACAATATGCTTGGCGGAAAATAATCTTATTCCAACTTTTTTTAAGGCGCTGCGTAAACAGGCAATTGTTTATTCTGCGCCTTTTTTGTTTTTTTATCCCATAAAAAATCCCGCCTTTTCAGCGGGATTATATCCGGGTACATTTTCGGTTTTTCCGTCCAACTATTTTTTAAACCTGCTGCTTAACTGCAACCCATAGAATTGCCGCAGTTCAGACATTTATAACAGGTTCCGCTTCTAACAGTGATATGTCCACAGGTGTTACATGCAGGCGCATCGCTTTGCATACTTCTTGCCGCTGCATTCACTGCATCCATCGACTTCTCTGATTTTAACGTCTGCTTGAATGCTTTTACACTTTGCGGAGATGCAGAAACGATCCTGATGTTCGATAACTCTGGAAAGCATGAAGAAAAACCTGCTGCGTTATGTTAATGCAATGGATCTTAAAAATTATGGTCTGATCCCGGAATTATTAGGAAGACTTCCGGTGGTTACCCATCTTGATCCATTAGATGCAGAAACATTAAGGGCGATTCTTACAGAACCTAAAAATGCACTGATCAAACAATACACAAGACTGTTTGAACTGGAAGGCATTAAACTTACCATCGATGAAGATGTACTGAACTTCATGGTGGAGAAAGCACTTGAGTATAAACTTGGCGCACGTGGGCTGCGCAGTATCTGCGAAGGTTTACTTACCGATGCCATGTATGAACTGCCTTCTTCCAAGGAGAAGTTCTTTAACCTGGATATGGAGTATGCAAAGCGTAAATTCGAAAAGAGCAAACTGAGTTTGCTGAAGGTTGCTTAATCACTAAATAAATAAAATTTAAGGAGTTATATGTTTGGATTCAATAGCGATAATACACAGGGCCAGGTAACAGAATTAAGAGACAGATTAAAATCAGAAGCACAATTGAACGATGATCAGGCCAACCAGGTTCTTGAAACCATCAAAAATTTTGTGATCGAAAAATATCCCATGCTCTCGGGGGCTGTCAACAATATGCTTGGCGGAAAATAATCTTATTCCAACTTTTTTTAAGGCGCTGCGTAAACAGGCAATTGTTTATTCTGCGCCTTTTTTGTTTTTTTATCCCATAAAAAATCCCGCCTTTTCAGCGGGATTATATCCGGGTACATTTTCGGTTTTTCCGTCCAACTATTTTTTAAACCTGCTGCTTAACTGCAACCCATAGAATTGCCGCAGTTCAGACATTTATAACAGGTTCCGCTTCTAACAGTGATATGTCCACAGGTGTTACATGCAGGCGCATCGCTTTGCATACTTCTTGCCGCTGCATTCACTGCATCCATCGACTTCTCTGATTTTAACGTCTGCTTGAATGCTTTTACACTTTGCGGAGATGCAGAAACGATCCTGATGTTCGATAACTCTGGTTGTTTTGCCGGTTCATCCCATTCTTCCTCACCTGTGTTTGAAACCTCAGGCTTATCAAGTATATGCACAAGGTCTGTTCTGTTGAGGTATTCATAACCCAGTGCGCGGAAAATAAAGTCAACGATTGATGTAGTGGAGCGTATGTTGGGATGCTCTACAAAGCCTGCTGGTTCAAACCTGGTAAATACAAACTTCTCTACGTATTCCTCCATAGGCACACCATACTGCAACCCAATGGAAACTGCAATGGCAAAGCAGTTCAGCATACTACGCATGGTGGCGCCTTCCTTTGCCATATCAATGAAAATCTCTCCTACCGTACCATCAGCATATTCACCGGTTCGTAAAAATATGGTCTGGCCACTGATCTTGGCTTTTTGGGTGAAGCCCCTTCTTTTCGCGGGCAAGGTTCTTCTTTCAACAATGCTTGCCAGCTTTCTTTTCAATTGCGTATCGGGTGAAGCCTGAACTCTTTTGGTTACCTCTTCCAGCAATTCCTCAATGGTAAGCTTGCCCATGTCAACGATGTTGGACTCCGGCACCTGCGCTGTTACCGATTCTTCAACTGCAACCACATCATCTTTTTTCTTTTTATCGCTCTTGTTGCTCAGTGGCTGCGATAATTTAGACCCATCCCTGTAAAGCGCGCAGGCTTTTAGCCCCAGCTGCCAGCTTAGCAAATAAGAATCAGCAATTTCTTCGATCACTGCTTCATGTGGCAGGTTAATGGTTTTTGAAATGGCGCCGGAAATAAAGGGTTGTGTGGCACCCATCATCCTGATGTGACCATGCGCATGAATATAGCGTTCACCTTTTCTTCCGCATTTATTGGCGCAATCAAATACCGCAAGGTGTTCTTCTTTCAGTTTGGGCGCACCTTCAACCGTCATGGTTCCGCAAACATAATCGTTAGCAGCTTCCACCTGTTCATCAGTAAATCCTAATGCATCCAGCAGACTCCATTCAAAATTGAAATATTGTTCCGGCGTGAAGCCTAACCGCTGCAGACAAGTTTCACCAAGATTATATACATTGAATACAAATCCTATTTCAAATGCAGCCTTAACTGCCTGGTCTAGCTTCTGGATCTCTTCGGCAAGAAATCCTTTTTCACTTAAAGTTTGATGGTTGATAGATGGAGCCCCTTCAAATGTTCCTGAACCCACTGCATATTTCACGATCGCTTCCATCTCCTTCTCATCATAACCCAGGTTGGTCAGTGCTGCAGGAACGGATTGATTGATGATCTTGAAATAACCACCACCTGAAAGTTTTTTAAATTTCACCAGTGCGAAATCTGGTTCAACACCCGTCGTGTCGCAATCCATTACCAGTCCAATCGTCCCTGTTGGTGCAATTACAGTGGCCTGTGCATTTCTGTAACCATATAGCTCTCCCATTTCAACTGCATCATCCCATGCCTTACATGCAGCCTTCAATAAATAATCAGGACAATACTGGGCTTTCAAACCCTGTGGTTTTACACTAAGCTGCTCATAGCTGTCTGCATCATAAGCAGCCAGTCTGTGGTTGCGCATAACTTTCAGCATGTGCTCCTTATTTTCTTCGTAGCGGGGAAATGCACCAAGTGTTGCCGCCAGTTCAGCCGAAGTTTTGTATGAAGTACCGGTCATGATGGCGGTAAGTGCACCTGCAATGGAGCGGGCTTTTTCACTGTCGTAAGGAATACCGCTCACCATGAGCATTGTTCCGAGGTTGGCATAACCAAGTCCCAGCGTTCTGTATTCATAACTCAGTTGCGCCACTTCTTTCGAAGGGAACTGCGCCATCAATACAGAGATCTCTAGTACCGTAGTCCATAACCGGCATACATATTCAAAGCCTTCAACATCAAAACTATTATTCTCATTACTATAGAACTTCATCAGGTTGGCAGAAGCCAGGTTACATGCAGTATTGTCAAGGAACATGTATTCTGAACAAGGATTGCTTGCCCTGATCTCACCACCTTCGGGACAGGTGTGCCACTCATTGATCGTGGTATTGTATTGAGTTCCAGGATCCGCGCATCTCCAGGCAGCATAAGCGATCTTGTTCCAAAGTTCCTGAGATGGCACTTTCTTCATTACACGACCATCTGTTCTTGCAGTCAGTTCCCAGTCCTCACCTTTTTCCAGTTTTTCAAAAAATGCATTGGGAATGCGAACCGAGTTATTTGAATTTTGTCCGCTCACCGTGCGATAAGCTTCTCCTTCGTAATCACTTGGATAGCCAGCATCGATGAGAACGCCCACTTTCTTTTCTTCTTCAACCTTCCAGTTAATAAATTTTTCAATTTCAGGGTGATCAAGGTCGAGGCAAACCATTTTGGCTGCACGTCTTGTTGTACCACCACTTTTTATAGCACCAGCTGCACGATCACCAATTTTAAGAAAAGACATCAAACCGCTTGAAGTGCCACCACCGCTTAATTTTTCACCTTCACCGCGAAGGTTGGAGAAATTGGTACCCACACCCGATCCGTATTTAAATATTCTTGCTTCACGCACCCACAGGTCCATGATCCCACCATCATTCACCAGGTCATCATCCACGCTCAGGATAAAACAGGCATGAGGTTGCGGGCGCTCGTAAGCCGAAGTTGATTTTTTCAGTTTGCCGTCTTTGGCATCTACAAAATAATGGCCCTGGGGTTTTCCTTTGATGCCATAGCTTTCGTGCAGGCCAGTATTGAACCATTGTGGTGAATTAGGCACACACATCTGGTTCAGGATGCTGTACACCAGTTCATCATAAAATACCTGTGCATCAGTTGCACCGGCGAAATAACCGTTACGCTCGCCCCATGCTCTCCAGCAATTGGCCATACGGTGTGCCACCTGCTTCACCGAAGTTTCTCTGCCCAGCGAACCATCCGCCTGCGGAACACCTGCCTTCCGGAAATATTTCTGGGCAAGAATATCTGTCGCGATCTGCGACCATTGTTTAGGAACTTCAACGTTATTCATTTCAAATACGACTTCCCCACTTGGGTTCCTGATAACGGAAGTACGGTAGTCGTATTCAAACTGAGCAAAAACGCTGATGTCGTCCCTGGTGAATTTGCGGTTGAAGGAGAGTCCCTTCTTTGGAGTGAATTTTTCACTTGCCATAAGCTGCGCGGTTTAAAAAATTTAAAAATGGAAATTGATCGTGGCTGACGACGAAAATATCTTTCCAAACCCATAAAATGAAGGCTTAGATATTAACAGCTGTGGATAAACAACGTGGGAAAATTGCATCGGCTGTCCTGACCTGCAAAAGACCGTTCAAGCGGATGAATTCTTTGATTTGAACGAAAATATTTTTTGCTGAAAGGAATAAATGGATTATCTGAGGGGAGGTTAGAGGTTTGCTTGCACTAATCGCTATGAGGGAAACTTATCTAGCATTGACTTCACCTGTCAAACCTTTTTTTTAGAAGCGGCAAATATTTTTCTTCTAAGCATCCGGAAGCATCAAAATAAGTTTTATCATATTTCATCCAGTTCTGCAAAAAAGCATCAGAATAAATTGTATCTATCGCAACACCATCCCGAAACCTTACAATTGCTGAACTAACACTAATAACTCCAGAGCTATCTTCCGAAAAGTTAGAAATCGATTTAGCTAAATTTTGAATTTCCTTCGGGCCACTAATTAACAACGAATCAAAACGTTCCTTGTGTTACCAAAAGAATCGTTCATCAATGGCAATCGGCCTTGAAATTTCATCGGTCGTTTATCTGACCTCCGTGTGCTCTGAGCCTCTGTGGTTATTGTATTTGCATTTCCTGAGTTAGCGCCTTCGCGGCAAATACACTTATACCAACCTTAAATGTTCCAACTAAAAGTTGAATGGTGTTTATCTGACCTCCGTGCCAACTCCGTGTGCTCTGTGCCTCCGTGGTTATTGTATTTGCATTTCCGGAGTTAGCGCCTTCGCAGCAAATACACTTATACCAACCTTAAATGTTCCAACTAAAAGTTGAATGGTGTTTATCTGACCTCCGTGCCAACTCCGTGTGCCTGTGCCTCCGTGGTTATTGTATTTGCATTTCCGGAGTTAGCGCCTTCGCGTCTTTGCGGCAAAAAACCTCAATGTTCAGGTGAATGGTCAATGGTGAAATATTGACCATTCACGATTGCCAATTCACACTTAACTTAACAATAAATTGAATCAGCCGGATGCTAATCCGCATTATACCCACCCTACAGGAATGTCGCAGGAGCGTCGGACCAAAAGCTTCTGCTGCGACTGACTTCCGACTATCCTCCGACCTTCTTCCTAACTGGTTTAATCCGGGTGTTGTCCCGAATTCACCATCATTGGTAAAGTTTTCGCATTTTTGCAGCTATGGTTGCCATACAGAAGCCTGTGTATTCCCTGCTCCTTGAAAAAAAACAAAAAGGTGAAAAATCCTTTGCGGTGCTAATAGATCCCGACAAAATCACCAGCGAAGGCATCAGCGAACTGGTTCCCCTGGCGGAAGCTTCGGGCGTTGATCTTTTTTTTGTAGGGGGCAGCCTGGTCATTTCAGATCAGCTGGATGTATGCATCAAAGCCATCAAGGCACTCAGTTCAATACCAGTCGTTTTATTTCCCGGAAGCCCTTCGCAGATAAGCAGGGAAGCGGATGCTCTTTTATACCTTTCTTTAATTTCTGGAAGAAACCCCGAATTGCTCATCGGCCAGCATGTGATCTCGGCTCCTTTTGTAAAGAAAAGCGGACTGGAGATCATACCAACGGGTTATATGGTGATTGATGGAGGGGCCGCCACTACCGTTTCCTATATCAGCAATGCCACACCCATACCTTCTGATAAAGCAGATATTGCGATGTGCACCGCCATGGCCGGTGAAATGCTGGGCATGAAACTCATTTATATGGATTCGGGTAGTGGCGCTAAAAAAGCGATATCTGAAGAAATGATCCGCACCGTGGCATCACAGATCGAAGTGCCTTTAATTGTTGGCGGCGGGATCCGGGATGCAGAAAAAGCTTATTTGAATTGTAAGGCAGGTGCCGATGTTATTGTGGTGGGGAATGCGATTGAAAAACAAGTTTCGCTTCTGAGCGAAATCGCAGCTGCAGTTCATGGAGTAAAAACCGTTACTGAAGGGCATTAGTCTTAATCATGAATTCTAAAAAAGATAAGCTTTTCAGCGGGGTAATTCTTCTGCTTCTCACTGTTACTTCTTTTCTTATCAAGCTTTCCCAAATCCCTGTTCGGATATGGGATGAATCAAGAAATGCCAACAATGCAATTCACATGCTGTTACATGGCAACTGGCTGGTACCACATTTCGAAGGTGCACCTGACATGTGGAATTCGAAACCGCCGTTGTTGATCTGGAGTCAAGCCATTAGTATGCATTTCGCAGGAATCAATGAATTTGCTATCAGGATACCTTCTGCACTTGCCGCTATCATTACGGTGATGGTATTGTGGAAATTTGCAGGAAAATATTTTAAAAATTACTGGGTTGGGTTTTTATGCGGGGCCGTACTGGCTACAAGTATGGGCTACGTTCAAAATCATGGAGGTCGTACAGGAGATTATGATGCTTTATTAATTCTGTTCATCACCCTCTACTGCACCAGTTTTTTTTATTGGATCTTGCAAGGAAGAGAAAAAAATTATTTAGCCTTCTGGATTTTTTTAATACTTGCTGTTCTCACAAAGGGGATTGTAGGATTGATGTTATTACCTGGAATATTACTGCTTGCCATAATTCACAAAAAAATCCTGTTCACTTTTAAGAATAAGATTACCTGGATTGGCGCTTTAATTTTTATTCTGACAATTGGTGGCTATTATTTTGGAAGAGAACAGGTGAACACGGGCTACCTGCATGCAGTTTATCAAAATGAACTAGGTGGAAGATACCTGGAAACACTGGAAGATCATAAGCATCCTATTGGCTATTACTGGGATAGGATGAAGGAAAGTTCTTATAGCTATTGGTTCTTTTGGATATTCATTTCTTTTATCGCAGGTTTTATACAACGCGAAAAAATGACCCGCGTATTTAGTTTTTTTAACCTGCTGCTGGTACTACCGTTTTTTTTCGTTGTTTCTTTTGCCGGAACCAAACTTGAATGGTACATCCTTCCTGTTTTTCCATTTCTTGCATTACAGATTGGCTGGTTTATTTATTTTATCTGGAAAAAGATAAGGGCATTTTCCCAAAGAATTCCTAAGTACGTTCTAGCTATTGTATTTTTAGGACTGATATTTTTCTACCCTGTATTTCTCGTACAAAATCATATTCACAATTTCCAGGAACAGCCTTGGGATTTGGAACCGCATCAACCAGCCTATTTTCTTAAAGATGCTCTTGAAAAAAAGAAGAATTTAAATGGATTAACCATAGTGTATGAAGGCTATACCTCCCAATTTCAATTTTATATTTCAGCATTTAAAGTAAAGGGGCAAAATATTTATTTGCAACAAAATGCGGAGCATTTAAAACCCGGAGACCGTGTCCTCATCAATCAGGAAATTATAAAAAAATCGATTTTGGAAAAGTATGCAGTGAAAATTCTGGAAGAAAAATTTGGATGCTCAATGTATCTTGTGTCAAGTCGTTATGAATAAACCCACGCTTAGCATTATAGTTCCTGTATACCATGAAGAGCAAAATATACCTTTGCTCCATTCAAGGCTGTTAACTGCTATGAAACTGATCTCAGATGATTTTGAGATCATATGGGTGAACGATGGGAGTTCGGATAATTCGCTTTTCTTAATTAAAGAACTGGCTGCAGCAGATAAACGCAACAAGTATATCAGCTTTACCCGGAATTTTGGACACCAAATGGCCTTAATGGCTGGTTTGGAAGCATGTAGTGGAAAAGCTGCGGTAATGATTGATTGCGATCTGCAGGACCCTCCTGAACTGATCCCTGAACTTTGGGAACAATATGAAAAAGGATTCAAAGTAGTTTACGCAAGAAGAAGGCAAAGAAAAGGAGAAAATATAGTTCGGAAATTCGCTATCCGCCTTTTTTACCGTCTCTTACACCGCACTACCCGAATCAGGATCCCGGTTGACACCGGCGATTTTCGATTGATAGACCGAAAAGTTATCGATGCGTTGAAGTCTATGCCCGAACAACATAAATATTTGCGAGGACAAATCGCATGGTTGGGTTTCAGTCAGATTGCAGTAAGCTATAACAGGGATGGAAGATTTGCAGGAAAAAGTAAATATGGATGGATCCGGCTTTTCCGGCTTGCGATGGATGGATTTACCGGGTTTTCAAATCTTCCTTTGAAACTGGCAAGTCTTGGAGGTTTTCTTGTTTCCCTTGTAGCCTTCATTATTATTCTTTATGCACTGTATTCCAAATTTATCATGGGCAATGTGATCTCGGGCTGGACTTCACTCATCATCAGCACCATGTTTATTGGGGGCATTCAACTGATCTCAATTGGAATCATTGGCGAATACATCAGCCGTATTAATTCTGATGTAAGAAAAAGACCATTATATATGGTGGAGGAAGCCAACCTTGATCTGTAGCGCCACCAGGTTGAAAGCATTCATGTTACTCTCTCACCCTGCCCGGCGTATCCTTACCGCTAACGATACTCCTGCTGCTTAAAGCAATCGCTTTGATGATCTCCACCATATTTTGCATGTCAAGCGTGGATATTTCATCACTTGGCTTATGGTAATGCGGCTCGTTTTCCATCTTAGCGGTTGATATGGTATGGGCCGGAACACCAAGTGCTGCCAGTGTTGCATTATCGGAACGGTAAAACAATTGCTGGTCGGGATAAGGATCCGGATGAAAGGTGAACGCGGTTCCTTTTAAATTTTTTTGAAGAATGGCACCCATATCCGATTTATCAAAACCCGTGATAAAAGCCGAGTTCTTTCCCCACTTGCTTTCAGTGCCTACCATTTCAATATTCATCATGGCCATGATCTGTGCCGGATTGTATTGCTGTGAAAAATATTGTGACCCAAATCCTCCAATTTCTTCAGCAGTGAAGGCTGCAAATATTAACGTGCGTTCCTGCGGACCCAGCTTTTTAAAATAATTTGCCAGCATGATCACCGCAGTGATACCTGCTGCATCATCATTGGCACCATTATAAATGCTGTCGCCATTCACAGGTTTGCCCACACCTATATGGTCGTAATGACCAGAGAAGATCACGTACTCATTTTTTTTGCTTTTGCCAGGAAGTACACCTACAATATTGGCAAACGGAATTTCGGTAAACGAGTGTTCCGCTTTGATCTTAAAATCTTTCGGAGTTCCGGTACCCAATATAAAAATGGTGGTGGGTGCAGTTGAAAATAGCTGTCTTTTTAAAAATGTAAGTCTTGAAAAGTTAGCAGCAAATGATGTATCCACCATCACGATGGTATTCTTCTTATTATGTGCCAGGTCATTTGCTTTGGTGAAAAGATTTTCACCTGCTTTTATAAAAGCCATTTCGTACCCGGCATTTTCATCTACTTTAAGATCTTTTACTGTGGTCACCACAATAATGTTTTTTGCTTCAACATCCTTATCGTCGATCTTAAGTTTAAGTTCAATCAACTTAGGTCGAAGCATAAGAAATTCCTGCCTGTAATTATTAGCTGTGATCCCCTGGAGCCCGGCCTTTTGAAATTCAGCAGCAATAAAATGCGCTGCCTTTTCTATATCTGGCGTACCGGCTTTTCTTCCCCTCATATCATCGGAGGAAAGAAAAGTTTCGATCCTGGTTACTTCAGAAACAGTAATAAGATCTTCTGCCTTTTGTGCAGTTAATTGAAGCGTGAGGAAGAGGGGAAGGAGGAAGAAAAAATTTTTCATTTTATATTTTTATGTAAGCTGTTGGTTGTTTCCTAAAAGCTAACAGCTAATGGCTAACAGCCTGTTACTTGTTACTTGTTACTTGTTACTTGTTACTTGCTGCTACATCCTTGTTCCTTAAAAAGACATCATCTCTTTGAACTTTACGGTTTGCCTTCTGCTCACCTCAATTTTTTCTCCGCCTTTCAGTTCAAGCAGCAGGCCACCGTTAAAATAAGGTTCAATTTTTTCAATCATTCTCAGGTTTACAATGTGTTTCCTGTTGGCTCTGAAGAACACTTTTTCATCCAGTCTTTCTTCCAGGGCATTCAGCGATTTCAGGATGAGTGGCTTATTGGAACCAAAAAATACTTTGGCATAGTTCCCTACACTTTCAAACAGCCTTACTTCTCCCAGTTTCACAAACCAGCATCTTTCACCGTCTTTTACAAATACCTGGTCGCTCTCCCCCAGCAAAGAATTACTGTCTAAAAGCGATGCGGTTTTTACCTGGCCGTTTGAACCGGTTCTTTTAATTTTTTCCACTGCATCTGCAAGTCGTTTTGGTTCTATGGGCTTGAGCAGATAGTCCAGCGCATTCACTTCAAAAGCTTTCAGCGCATACTCATCATAGGCAGTTGTAAATATCACCTGCGGTGCCATGTCCAGTTCCGACAACATATCAAAACCGGTTTTACCCGGCATTTGTATATCCAGGAAGATCAGGTCTGGATTTTGCTGTTCAATTTTATGAATGCCCTCTTCCGCATTGGAAGCTTCGTCGATCACTTCGATCTCGGGGTATTCCTGTAATAATTTTCTTAATTCCGCACGTGCGAGTCTTTCATCATCGATCAGAATTGCTCTCATGTTATATTTTTTAGAACGGTATTAAAACTTTTGCTTCCACCAGTTCATCATTTACCTGCCGGATCTGGAAGCTTGCCTTTTCTCCATAAAGCAGTCCTAGCCTGTCCTGCGTACTTGATAAACCAAAGCCACTATGGGAAGCGCCTCCATTGAGGTAGCCGGTATTTTCAACACTTAATGAATGGAAATTATTTTTAAACGATGATAATATCTTCACTACTCCACCTTTAACTTGTTTACTGATGCCATGCTTGATGGCATTTTCCACGAGCGTCTGTAACATCATCTGCGGCACCTGTTGTCCAAGAGTGGAATCGTCAATTTCAAATTCAACCTTTAACCGGTCTTCAAAGCGCATATTTTCAAGTGCGAGATAATCCTTTACAATTTTGAGTTCTTCTTCAAGACTCACCGTTTCACCTTTACCTGTGCTCAAGCTGCTTCTTAAAATGGTGGACAGTTCAGTGATGGCCCTTCTTGCCCTTGTTGGATTTTCATCAATCAGCGCACGGATGCTGTTCAGTGCATTAAAAATGAAATGCGGGTTAATATGAGCTTTGATGGTCTTTAACTCCAGCGATTTTACAAGCGCTTCCAGTTGCAGTGTATCCAGTTGCTGCTTCCTGCTTTTAGCTACATAGTGATACATGAAATAAATGCAGTTCCAGATAAAGATCAAAACAAAGGAAGAAGAAAGGTTATAAAAGAAATGGATGTGAAAGGGTGCAGGTTTCCCCGTAGGATACAAATCGTAATAAGCTTCAAATGGTGTTTGTGCAAGCGAAAAGAAAGAAGAAAAAAGAAGGGTTAAAATACCCAGCAGGATGATCTGGTGGTTGATGGGTCGGATCAGCAGTGCATTTCTTTTAATAATCAGGCGCATAAAATGAGAACTAATGATTCCCATTTCAAGAAAGAACAGCAGGCGGCAAAGCATAGTGGGTCTGAACTGACCAAAAAGAAAGGCAAAAAACAGGTTAATCAGTCCAAACAAACCCCATCCCAGGATCTGGAAGGTCCAATACCGCGGTAGCTTCAAATGCATTGTATAAAGATAAGTGAGGGTATCGGGTTCTGTACTCTATAAATATACCAGTGGAAGATAGGATATACAAATGGAGGAGCTGTTGGCTATTAGCTATTAGCTTTTAGTTGGAAGGGAAAAGGTTCATGTTCAAGGTACAAGAGGCAGGAAGGTACCAGGCTAACGGCTCACGGCTAATAGCCAGCTCACCCCAACTATTCTCCCCTTATTTTGTTAACGCTCGGTATCAATGCTTCAGTTGCCAAAAAAATCAAATATTTTTACCACTCAATTATTGCTAATGCAAATTTCAGCCGGCCCGTTACTGCAGGCGATCAATACACCCGACGACCTAAAAAAGATTCCCAAAGAACAACTCCACCAGGTTTGCCAGGAGTTAAGACAATACATTATTGATGTGGTGAGCGTGCATGGGGGCCATTTCGCTGCCAGTCTGGGTGTGGTTGAACTCAGTGTTGCCCTCCATTATATTTACAATACGCCATACGACCAGCTGGTTTGGGATGTAGGACACCAGGCTTACGGCCACAAAATCCTTACCGGCAGGCGCGAAAGTTTTATTTCCAACCGCAAATACAAAGGGTTGAGCGGCTTTCCTAAAAGAAGCGAAAGTCCCTATGATACCTTTGGGGTCGGGCACTCGTCCACCTCCATATCTGCAGCATTGGGAATGGCCATGGCAGCGAAATACAAGGGTGAGACCGACCGCAAATCTGTTGCAGTCATTGGCGACGGTTCCATGACAGCCGGAATGGCCTTTGAAGCATTGAACCATGCGGGGGTTACGGATGCCGACATGCTGGTGATCCTTAATGATAACTGCATGAGCATTGACCCGAATGTAGGTGCGCTAAAAGAATACCTCACAGACATCACCACCTCCCAGACCTATAATAAATTCAGGGATGAGGTTTGGAATTTATTTGGAAAACTTCCGGTGGGTAAAAGATTTACCCGCGAAATGGCCTCCAGGCTTGAAGCAGGCGTAAAAGGCATGGTTTCAAAAAACAGCAATTTATTTGAAGCCCTGAACATGCGTTATTTCGGACCAATTGATGGACACAACATCACTAAACTGGTGGATACCCTGAAAGACCTGAGAAACATTCCTGGTCCCAAGATCCTTCACATCATAACAGTAAAAGGAAAAGGTTATGCACTGGCTGAAAAGGATCAGACCAAATGGCATGCACCCGGATTGTTTGATAAGATTACCGGAGAGATCTTTAAAAAGAAATATGAATTGCCCCAGCCTCCAAAATACCAGGATGTTTTCGGGCATTCGATCATTGAACTGGCAGAACAGAATCCAAAGATCTTTGGAATTACGCCTGCCATGCCCAGTGGCTCCTCATTGAAATTCATGATGGAAAAAATGCCTGACCGGGCTTTTGATGTAGGCATTTGTGAGCAGCACGCCGTTACTTTGAGTGCAGGTATGGCCACACAGGGAATGAAGGTCTTTTGCAATATTTATTCATCATTTATGCAAAGGGCATTTGACCAGGTGGTGCACGATGTGGCGATACAGAAACTGCCCGTTGTTTTTTGTCTCGACCGTGCCGGACTGGTTGGTGAAGATGGCCCTACCCATCATGGTGCTTATGATGTTCCCTATTTCCGTTGCATACCGAATATGATTATTTCGGCACCGATGAACGAACAGGAATTAAGAAACCTGATGTTTACCGCGCAGCTGGAAACTACAGAATTGCCCTTTGTAATCCGCTACCCGCGCGGAGAAGGTGTAATGCCTGAATGGAAAAAACCTTTCGAGGCGATCCAGATCGGGAAGGGCAGGAAACTTAAAGAAGGCAGGGAAATTGCCATTCTTTCTTTTGGTCATCCCGGGAATTTTGCGGCTGCAGCCATCCGCGACCTCAGGCAGGAGGGTTTGCAACCAGGGCATTATGATATGCGTTTTGCCAAACCCCTTGATGAAGCATTATTACATGAAGCTTTATCTGGTTATCAAAAGATCATCACTGTTGAAGATGGGACCGTTATTGGCGGCTTTGGTAGTGCTGTAGCGGAATTCATGTTGCAGCATGGTTATAAGAACGATCTGAAAATGCTGGGCATACCAGACCGTGTAGTGGAGCATGGAACGCTGAAGGAACTGCACCGCGAATGTGGTTATGATGCTGAAGCGATTGCTGATGCGGTGAGGGAGATGGTTGGGACGGGAGTGAGCGTGGGGAGTTTTTAGGTTTTTAGGTGTTTAGGTGTTTAGGTGTTTAGGTGTTTAGGTGTTTAGGTGTTTAGGTGTTTAGGTGTTTAGGTGTTTAGGTGTTTAGGTGTTTAGGTGTTTAGGTGTTTAGGTGTTTAGGCTGGAAAGATTCATGATCCATTTTATTGCCTTGTTTCTTAAAAGTTTTTGTTGGATTTATTGCTTATTGGCCCTGACATTCATGAATTTCATCGTTGTGACATGGGCTGAAAGGGACATTCATTTTCAGTTCAACAAGCTAGTTCCTGAAGATCTCGCTAAATAGAAGCCTGCTAAAATTTATAAACGAGTATGCTTAATTAAGTGTGTCAATTCAAAAAATCTTTAAATTGACACAGCCTGTAAATATAATCTGAATGGTGATTGGGATGCCTGAATGTCGCTCCTTGTGAGCGCAGGGGTTTAAGGGAGCGTTCTATAGGAAAAACCCTTCTGCAAAACCATTAACCCCTAACCCCTAACCAAACCCTCTTCACAACAACCTCATATGCTCTTCATCCGTAAGTCCTTCTTCCACTTCATTGTATTCAATAATAAAATTGTTCATGCCTTCCCCTATGATGATCTTCAAAAACTTGCCCTGCACCAGTTCCAGCATGGATAAAAACATGAAGATGGCGTGAACCCGGTTTTCCACTTTTTCAAAGATCTTTTCAAATGAAAGCGTGCGCTCACTTTGAGCTACAGAAATGAGTTCGGTTTTGGTCTGGTCCATGGAGTAATTGTAGCGCACCACCGTATGTGTGGGTTTATTGAAGCGATCATGATAACGCTGCATCACTCTTTCAAAGGCCTTCATCAGTTTAAACATCGTGATGGTTTGCACTTCCGTTCCTTCACTGGCTTCTTCACCGATCAGTGTAAGTTCTTTATGAATGTTACCCCTTTTGATCATCAGCATACGATCGGCTTCCATTACAGCCATTTCGGCCGCAGCTTCCTTGTATCGCTTATACTCAAGGATCTTATCGATCAGTTCCTGCCTGGGATCAATTTCATTGCCAAGGGGATCTACTTCTTTTCGCGGCAACAACATTTTTGCCTTGATACGCATCAGTGTAGCTATAAATAAAATGAACTCGCTGGAAAGTTCGATGTTTAATGTTTCCTGCTCATCAATGTATTCAAGAAAATCTTTGATGAGGCGGGTAATTTGAATATTATAAATATCCAGTTCATCTCTTTCAATGAAGAACAATAAAAGGTCAAAGGGACCTTCAAATTGTGCTAGTCTTATCTGGTAAGTTAAACTCAATGGTTCGTATTTTATCCTGGTTAATTTGTGCAACCTGCACTATTAGAATTTTTATTGCCTGCAGCTCCCTGCTTATCTTTTACTTAACGAATCCCTGATCTCCATCAACAGTTTTTCCTGCAACGTATTTTCAGGTGCCTGTATCGCATCTGCTTTATTTTCCTTTTTCCTGCGCATTTTATTAATAGCTCTTACCATTAAAAAGATCACAAAAGCAAGTATGATGAAATTAATCAGGACTGTAATAAAATTACCCCAGGCGAAAACAGGCCCTAAATTTCTTGCTTCTTCCAATGGCAATCCTTTTGGAACTTCACCACCCAAGGGGATATACAGGTTGCTGAAATCGGCACTGAAAAAAACGCCTATTACAGGCATGATCAGATCCTTAACAATAGAATCAATGATCCTTCCGAATGCAGCACCGATGATGACACCGATAGCAAGGTCCATTACATTACCCTTTAAAGCAAATTCGCGGAACTCTGTGGCAAAACCCATGGTAGTTGTTTAAAGCTCCCAAGGTAATGATAATGCCTATGGTTTGCACGCCTCGAAAAGGTTAGTGGATATCTGGTCTGATTATCTGAATAACCTGCAGGCCTGCACCTGTGGATGATGAAAAAAATCATTTATTCGCAACATATACACCGCCCAGAATCATACCGAGACATCCTAATTGTAAAAGCGTAACCTGTTCATGGTCCCAAAGGCCCCAGAGGATTGAAATAACAGGAATGCCATAGGTTACCAGTGAAGCAAATAATCCACCTGCTCTTTTTATCAAAACATAAAAAACGGCGGTAGCTATTGCGGTAGCCACAATACCCAGTAAAGCTGAAGCCAGGATGGGCCAGCGTGCTTCCTCATCATACTGCCAGATAGAAAAAACATGCTGCTGCCAGCAGATAAAAAAAGCCCAGATACCAATAAAACCAAGTGAAACGGAAGCCATTTGCATAGGTGGTACTTCTTTCAGTTTATGACTCACCAGGTTTACATTAAAGCCATAGAGCAGGGTGGCCAGCAGAATGAGCATTGAATACCCGAAATCACTCATACTGATACTGCCTCTGGAAAAACTCAATAATACCAATCCAATAAAACCGATCAACACACCCACCAGTTTACGCCTGCTTACCTGTGAACGAAAAAAAAGAAAACCGATGAGCACAACAAAAAGCGGTGTAAGTGAATTCAGTATGCCGGCAAGAGAAGAATCCACATCCTTTTCTATGGCAATGGCAAACATAAATGCTGGGAAAAAAGTACCAAGAATTCCTGTGAGCAAAACAATCAATAGCTTGTCCTTTGGAATTTTTCCAAGACTATAAATACCAAAAGGGAGCAACACAACACCCGCAGCCAGAATGCGGATGGCACCAATCTGTATACCGGATAAATGTTCTGCACTTTTTTTCATCAGGATAAAAGAACTGCCCCAGATCACTGAAAGAAGGATGAAGATCAGCCAGTTGACCAACTTGTAATTTGTCATGGTGAGGAATGAGGAATGAGGTTCAAGGTTCAAGGGATGAGGGAAAGGGAAAAGGTTCAAGGTTCTAGGTTTTGATTACATGAAACCAATGGGAGGGTATTTTTCACCAACCGCTAACCTCTATTCGCTAATCGCTAACCTATACCACCATAATTTCCTTCTCCTTCTGCGCCAGGTGTTTATCTACCAAAGCAATATGCTTATCCGTAATTACCTGCACACCGGCTTCGGCATCCTTGGCCGCGTCTTCGCTGAGTCCATTCTTCTGCGCTTTTTTTATACTCTCAATCGCATCGCGGCGGAGGTTGCGGATTGCTACTTTGGAATGTTCGCCTTCACCCATACAACGTTTCACTAATTCGCGCCGGCGTTCCTCTGTTAGTGGCGGAAGGAAAAGACGGATCAGCACACCATCGTTCTGGGGATTGATCCCGATGTTAGAAGCAATGATGGCGCGTTCAATAGGGCTCAGCATATTTTTTTCCCATGGCTGCACGGTAAGTGTACGGGCATCAACTGCACTGATGTTGGCCACCTGGTTGATAGGTGTTGGTGAACCATAATAGTCCACTATAATACCATCCAGCATTTGAGGATTGGCCTTGCCTGCGCGGATCTTAGCGAGTTCCACCTCAAGGTGTGTGATCGCTTTCTGCATAGAATCTTCAGCAATATCAAGGGCAAGTGAAACGTCTTCAGCTGACATAACAAGGATTTTTGTAGCGCAAATTTATTCAATTTGGGAATTGAATCTAACCTAAATGAAAATCAATTAAAAGCGAAAATAATTCGATGCGCATTAAACTTTAAGTCATAGCAGCATGCGCCTGATTATTGGCGGTTTCAACTGCTCCCTCTTTCCCAACCTTATTTGTTGTTTACTGCTCAACGGCAGCGGCTTCGGGTTTTATAGAAACCACTTTAGTGGTTGAAGGCACCATGGTTTCCTTTGCAGTATAAAAAGATTTTGCGACCATCATTTTGCGGACAGGCTTTTTGAAATAAACAAGGGCACCCACAAGCGTGTACATGGTAAAGATCATCAGACTGATCAGCATGGTGGTTCCCATAGTTCTTCCAAAATAAGCCATGGCGATAAAAGAAAGATTTAAACCAAGGCAGCTCAGGGTCACCTGACTGTGATTCAAACCCCTGTCGAGTAACAAATGATGTATATGCAACCTGTCGGGAGCAAAAGGAGATCTTTTCCTGGAGATCCTGATACCGAAAACTCTGAGTGTGTCCAGTAATGGAATGGCAAGTACTGCAAACCCGATGGCAGCAGCCGATTGAACCGGGAATACGCCAGCTGAACTTCCGGCAACATTTATAAACTTGATCACAAGCACGGCATTGATCAATCCAAGTAATAGCGAACCAGAATCACCCATAAAGATCTTGGCCGGGTGATAATTATAATATAGGAAGGCAACCAGACAGGCAGTCATAGAAAAAGACAGGAGTGCATAAGCAGTCAGTCCGGCTGCAAGGAAATAAGATCCGAAGACTGCCGTGGTGAGTACGCCAAGAATTCCGGCCAGGCCGTCCACCCCATCGATCAGGTTAAATGCATTGATCACTACGATGATAGTAGCATAAGAAAGAACAATTCCAATCATTGCAGGAATTTGCTCAATACCCATAAAACCATACAATCCGTCGATACGAATCCCACCCAGGTGAATCAGGATCGCGGCCGCAGCCAGCTGACCCAGGAATTTTTTTGTTGGAGAAAGGATGAGGATATCATCTTTTAGTCCCAAAAAAAAGATCAACAGGGATGATGCCATGAAATATTGAAACTCAGGAACGTCTTTACCTGAAATGGAGATCAGTGTCGCAATGAAGAGACCCACAAATATGGCGATGCCACCAAGGGAAGCAATTGGTTTTGTATGGAGCTTCCTGGCATCCGGGAGGTCGAACAGTTTTTTTTCCACAGCCACTCTCATAATCGCCGGAATGGCAAAAAAAGTAATAATGAATGCGGCTGAAGCTGTAAGAAAAACGTTTAGCATTCAGCAGGGGTTTGGGGTGCAAAAATAGGTTTCATGGTTAAGCTTCACAATTTTATTTAATGTATCTGCTTAAAGGTTCGGCAAAGGTAAGAAGATTCACCTACCGTTTTTAATGAAAAGGTTGCACATTTGCAACTATTCCGAAAATTCAATTAACCAGGTCAAAAATTGCTAAAAACTTATGCCAGCCCTTCATGATATTGCAACCCAGGTAAGAAGAGATATTTTAAGAATGGTTCATGGTGTGAACAGCGGGCATCCTGGTGGGTCAATGGGGTGTACAGAATTGCTTACTGCCCTTTATTTTAAAGTGATGAAACACAGTCCGCAACCATTCAATATGGATGCAAAGGAAGAGGACATTTTTATATTGTCAAATGGCCACATCTCGCCAGTGTTCTACTCTGTACTGGCTCGCTCCGGTTATTTTGATGTGAGTGAATTGTCCACTTTCCGTAAGATCAATTCCAGGTTGCAGGGCCACCCTACAACACATGAAGGTTTACCGGGTGTTCGCATTGCCTCGGGTTCGCTTGGGCAGGGTATGAGTGTTGCCATTGGTGCCGCACTTGCAAAAAAGCTGAACAATGATCAATCCGTGGTTTATTCTCTACATGGGGATGGCGAATTGCAGGAAGGCCAGAATTGGGAAGCCATCATGTTTGCACCAAACAATAATGTCGATAACCTGATTGCTACCATTGACTGGAACGGGCAACAGATCGACGGACCTACCTATAAAGTAAATGATCTTGGTGATATCAAACACAAGTTTGAAGCTTTTGGCTGGATGACGCTGCAAATGAATGGCAACGACATGGATGAAGTGGTGCATACACTGGAAGAAGCGAAATCTCTTACTGGCAAAGGAAAACCCATTGCCATCATCATGCAGACCATCATGGGGAAAGGCGTCGACTTTATGGAAAACGACCATAACTGGCATGGTGTGGCCCCAAGTGATGAACAATTAAAAAAGGCTCTGGAGCAACTTGAAGAAACACTGGGAGATTACTGATCCTTGTTGTGTGCTTATTCTTCTCTTAATAAAAACTGCTGCCGGGCAGCCTTTCTTGCCGGTATAAAAGAAGCCAGGAGGGCGATGATGAAAACAGTTCCGCTCACCAGCAGAAAATCTTTGATCATCATTTTTACCGGGAAATAATCCAGCATGAAAGTATTTCCCTGCAGAGGAATCAGGTGAAACTTCATTTGCGCAAGCCCGATCAGGTAAGCCAGCAACATTCCTATACCTCCCCCCAATAACGCAAGTAAAATACCACTGCTCAGAAATATGCGCTGAATAAATGACCGGTCTGCGCCCAGTGCATGTAGTACCGTAATGTCTTTTTTCTTTTCCAGTACCAGCATCGTGAGGGAACCGATCATATTAAAAGCGGCCACTACCAGGATCAGGGAAAGTATGGCATAGATCATCCATTTTTCAATCTGCATAACGGAATAAAGACTGGCATTCTGCTCAAACCTGTTGCGTACCAGGTAACCATCACCTAAAATTTTCCTGATCTGCAGTTGCACAGGCGCGGGATCGAGCCCGGGCCTTAGGGCGATTTCCACTCCTCCATACACATCGGGATCCATAGACAGCATGTTCTTTACAAACTGCATATTGGTAAGGGCATAGCGGTTGTCGAATTCCTGCTGGATCATAAAAGTTCCCGAGGTATTCAGGGTATCATGACTCAATGCATTCAGTGGATCTGTCAGACTTACTTCGCCCTTCCGCGGCAGGTAAACTTCCAACGGAATAATATTCCTGTCTGTTTGAACCCCTACAGCGCTTTCAATCCCGGCTCCCAGAATGAGCAGCGCCTGTTCTTCGCTTCCTGTATTGAAGTTGCCTTTCACAATATGCTGTTCAATACTGTTGACGGATGTGTATTGATCATCAACACCCTTGAGATTTACGATCGATTGCGATTCGCCATGACGCAGCAGGGCTTTTTCTTCAACATATAAAGAAAGGTGGGCTATGCCTTTTACAGATCTTAATTGCGCAAGCTGTTCTGCTGTGAGGTTGATCTGTTTTCCGGAAACAGGAGAAATTTTTATTTCAGGATAAAAAGAAGAATACAATGATTTCACCAGTCCTTCAAAGCCATTGAATACACTTAGCACAAGTATTAGTGATGCAGTGCCGATCATCATCGCCACAATGCTGATCCAGGAGATCACATTGATCGCATTGGTTGTTTTTCTAGCTTTAAAATAGCGCCAGGCAAAAAGAAAATTCAATTATCAATTATTAATGATTAATGATCCAACCAACTGACCTGCACCTGAATCCTTACTCCTTATCCCTTCTCTCCTTATCCCTTCTCCCCCTCTCCTTCCTCATCCTTTTTGATCTGTTTAAACAGTTCTTCCATTTTAAATACCTGGTCAAGTGTATCATCCAGGAAGATTTTTAGTTCGGGAATACGTCGGAGCTGGTGCTTTACCCGTGCGGCCAGTTCCTTTTTTATTTCCCAGGAACGTTCTTCAATTTTTTTAAGTGCTACGTTCCTGTCGGCGGCATTGTAAATACTCAGGTAGATCCTGGCTTCCAGCAGATCTGGGGTGATTTTCACACTTGAGATCGAAACCATACCACCTTCAACAATATTTAATCCCAGGTATTGAAGAATTCCGGCCAGTTCCTGGCTCAATAAACCTGCGATCTGTTTTTGTCTTTTATTTTCCTGCATATTACCTGTTTCTTATTGTTTTGTTATCGGGGTGCAATTCGTCCACTTCCAGTTCCGTCCATTTATCACGCAGGCCAATCATGTGTTCCTGGTCGGCAAAGGGCTTTCGTTTCACTGCATATTTTAAAGTCATTTTTCCAAAATGATGGATAAAAGCCCCCAAAGCAATCTGGCAGGGCTTAATATCACCTGTTTCCTTAGCTCTTTTTTTTGTGCGCATGAAAAGATCGAAATCTGCCACCTGCATTCTTTCGTCCCACAAACCTACAATGTTCAGGCCACGCCGCGTCATCATTACATTATTACCAACAATACCTTCCACAACAGCATACTGGTGATTGCTGAATTTACGTGCACAGAACCTTTCCCAGTTTCCATACATCAGCCGGTGCATCAGCAACAGGTTTTTTCTTCCAAAGCCAAAGATCATTAAAGGATTTTTGGTCCGCTTCCATTTCCGGTCTATGGCCTGTGTTTGTTTTTTGTTTCCCAGGTTTTCAATTCCGGATGCTGAGATGATATCGGCACTATGAAGCGCTGCTGCCCCGATCAGGATCTCGTCCCAGTGCGGAGCAAGAATGATGTCATTGTTCAGGAATGCAAGAAATTGTCCTGTTGCTTTTTTAATACCCTGGTTCTGACAATAAGGATAGGAATAATTCTGTTTGTTCCTGATCACCACAGCACCCTTTGATTCAAAGTACGCTGCCGAACCATCTTCCGAATCATTATCAATGATGATCAGTTCAAAAGGGTTCACCGTGTAACGGGCAAGCGATTCATAAAACAATTCATTAAATGCTAACCCGTTATGGATGGCTGTAATGACACTAATTAAAGGCATGTCGCATTATATATTATTCTTTGGCCCCGCACAGCAGGTTTTTCACGTATTTTGCAAAAATAACTTTAATAACTCCAAGAGTTTCATGAAAACCTTCCTCAGGCTTCTTCAATTTTCCAAACCGTACAGACATTATATACCTGAATACATCATCTACATTTTTTTCTTCGTCCTATTCGGGCTGCTCAATTTTGCACTCATCATTCCTTTGCTGGATGTTTTATTTGAAACTGGAGAAAGTGAAGCCATTACGGCCATGCCACCCTTCAGCTTTTCAGTTGATTATTTTAAGGCGGCTTTTTATTCAAGACTGAATTATTATATACAAACAACAAGCAAAGTGAATGTGCTGGTTTATGTATGTGCTGTTCTGCTGCTGTTTGTATTTCTTAAAAACATGTTTGGTTATCTCAGCCAGCGTGTGCTGACACGCATGCGGGTTTCGCTGGTAAGAAAGATCAGGGAAGAACTGTTCCGGCAATACAGCAGCCAGTCCCTGCAATTTTTTCATGCAGAAAAAAAAGGCAACCTGCTATCCATTATCAGCAATGACCTCGGCGAAGTGGAAGCCTCTGTTGTAAGTTCCATTCAAACGCTGTTCCGTGATCCGCTGGTGGTGATCGCCACATTTGCTTTTCTTTTTTACCTCTCCCCGCAACTGACTTTTTTCACCCTTGTATTCTTTCCGATCTCAGGGTTCATCATTTCCACCATCTCAAAAAAACTGAGAAAGAAAGCAAATGAAAGTCAGTCGCTTGCCGGCACCATTCTCAATCTTACAGAAGAAACCATCTCGGGTACCCGAATCATTAAAGCATTCAATGCAGAAAACTTTATTAACCGCAAGTTCAATATTGAGAACAATAAACTGGCAAGGATCATTAAATCGATTACCAATCAGAGAGAGTTATCATCACCGCTGTCGGAATTTCTGGGTGTAACAGTTATTGTGGTGATCATTGTTTATGGAGGTTACCTGATCCTGGAAGGGCGCAGCACCATGACGGCTTCTGAATTCATTGCCTACATCGGTTTTTATTACCAGATCATCAACCCTGTAAAAAATATTTCGGTTGCAATAACCAACCTGCAACGCGGACTTGTTTCCGGCGGCAGGGTTTTAAGAATACTGGATGAAGAGCATAAAATAAAAGAAGATCCAAATGCATTACCTGTGCGTGATTTTAATTCCGCTATTGAATTAAAAGATGTTGGATTTTCCTATAAATCAGAGAAAGTACTTGATAACATCAATTTTACTATACCAAAAGGACGCATGATCGCACTGGTGGGTGAAAGTGGTGCCGGCAAATCCACTCTGGCCGATCTCATTCCGCGGTTTTATGATATTACAGAAGGATCCATTCTGTTGGATGGAATAGATACCAGGAAATTAAAAGTGCATGATCTCCGTTCGCTCATTTCTATTGTTTCCCAGGAAGCTATATTATTTAATGATAGTGTTTTGAATAACATCACTTTTGGAAGTGATGTGGCGGATAAGGAAAAAGCAATTGCAGCGGCAAAAGCAGCCAATGCACATAATTTTATATCTGACCTTGAAGATGGATATGAAACAGGTATTGGCGACAGGGGCATGCGTTTAAGTGGCGGACAAAGACAAAGACTGACCATTGCACGCGCGATTTATAAAAATGCTCCGATCCTTATAATGGATGAAGCAACATCCGCACTGGATACCGAAAGCGAAAGGCTGGTGCAGGATGCTATTGACAGGATGATGAAAAACAGAACATCCATCGTGATCGCACACCGTTTATCTACCATCCGCAATGCAGATGAAATTATTGTACTTCAAAAAGGGTTGATTGCAGAAAGAGGAAATCATGAAGCCCTCCTTGAAAAGAAAGGCTATTATTACCGGCTGGTGCAAATGCAGGAAATAAAGTAATACGCGTTGCAAACCAGCAAATAAATCTTACTGGTACACCCTGATATAATCCACGATCAGCCATTGAGGAAAATTGGTGGTAGCATCAGGATTCCCTGGCCAGTTGCCACCTATAGCCAGATTAAAAATGAAATAAAACATTTCATTGAAAGGATAATTATTTGAACCCAAGGCAGATTTATTGATGGTCTGGAACAGGTTTCCATCTACGTACCATTTTAACAGATCTTCTTTCCACTCAAGTGAAAAAACATGAAAGGCATTGCTGAAATCCCCCTGTGGCAAAGTATAACTCATACCCTGGAAAATGCTACCAGGCCCAGGGCCATAATGTAGCGTACCATGAACTTTATTAGGTTCATGTCCGACCATTTCCATAATATCAATTTCGCCGCTCCTGGGCCAGCCACCAAAAACATTATACTGGGGTAACATCCAGAAAGCAGGCCATATACCCTTTCCTTTTGGAAGGATTGCTCTGATATCCACTCTCCCGAATTTGAACATTCTTTTAAAATACCGGAAGAACCGGCCATCTATTCAGGCAGGCATCCGGCTGGTAACTGCCATCAATAAAACCGACAGCCTGCTTTTTGGTGGCTATTTCAACCGGGTCAATAATCTGGATATTCAGAATAAAGTTCCCCAGATCTCCTACGCATGGAACAATTTTCATTTTGAATTTTCATCAACACTTTATGGCCAACAAACCAATATTGAATACAGTATTTTTCTAAAAGGGTTTGACAGGGAATGGAGCGAATGGAATAAAAAAACAAGTAAGGAGTATACCAATCTTCCTGCAGGTAATTATGTTTTCCAGGTAAAAGCAAGAAACAATCTTGGTAATGAATCCACCCTATCTGCTTACTCATTTACCGTACTGCCTCCATGGTTCCAGACAACATGGGCCTATATCGTTTATTCTATTTTGATTCTTGCAGTTTTTTACCTGTTTTATCTTCACCAGAGAAAAAGATTTTTTCAGCAGCGTGCAAAACACGAAGAGGAACAAAAAAGATTATTATACCTGCATCAGCTGGAACTGGATAAAAATGAAAAACAGATCGTGCAGTTAAAGAACGAAAAGCTTGAAGCAGAAATTCAACATAAAAACAATGAACTCGCTTCTAATGCCATGCACCTTGTTCAAAAAGGCGAGCTGCTGACAAAGATCAAGGAAGAACTTGTAAAATTTAAGAAGCTCGCCGAAAATGGAAAGCCTGCCGAAGATTTTAAAAAGATCATTAAGATCTTAAATGAAGAAGAAAAAATGGATGATGACTGGGAGCACTTTGCAATACATTTTGACAAGGTACACAGTGATTTCCTGATCGCACTGAAGCAAAAGTATCCCATACTCAGTGCCAATGAATTAAAGCTTTGTGCTTATTTAAGAATGAACCTATCAAGCAAAGAGATCGCGCAGCTAATGAATATTTCTGTTCGCGGGGTGGAGATCAGCAGATACCGCTTAAGAAAAAAGCTGGAGATCTCAAAAGAGGTCAATCTCTTTCACTTTCTCCTGAATTTTTATAAGAAAAATGAAGAAAATGCCGGCACCTAAGACCGCGCAACTTCTCCCTTGAACCTTGTACTTACCTTACTTCAGCACTTCCCTGCTGATCACCAGTTTCTGTATCTCGCTGGTGCCTTCACCAATAGTGCACAGTTTGGAATCGCGGTAAAATTTTTCTACGGGAAAATCTTTAGTATAGCCATAACCACCAAATACCTGCACCGCATCATTGGCAACTTTTACAGCAACTTCACTGGCATAATATTTTGCCATGGCAGCCACTTTGGTCATGGGTAATTTTTTTTCTTTAAGATCGCATGCCTGGAGTGTGAGCAGGTCGGCAGCTTCAATTTCAGTTGCCATATCGGCCAGCTTGAATGCAATTCCCTGGAAAGATGCAATCGGTTTGTCAAACTGGTGTCTTTCCTGTGCATATTGCAGGGCAGCTTCATACGCGCCTTTTGCAATTCCAAGTGAGAGAGATGCAATGGAAATTCTTCCTCCATCTAATATTTTCATGGCCTGCTTAAATCCATCACCTACTTCACCCAAACGGTTGGCATCTGGGATCACACAATTTTCAAAGATCATTTCAGCAGTTTCCGAAGCCCGCATGCCCAGTTTATTCTCTTTTTTGCCACCACTGAAACCCTTTGTTCCTCTTGTTACAACAAAAGCTGTTGCATTGTTTTTGGTGCGTGGTTCACCGGTCCGGCAGATCACAACTGCCACATCACCACTGCGGCCATGAGTGATCCAGTTTTTAGTTCCGTTAAGCACCCAGTTATCGCCATCCTTAATCGCTGTGCATTTCATATTCCCCGCATCACTGCCGGTATTGGGTTCTGTAAGTCCCCATGCACCGATCCATTCTGCAGTGGCCAGCTTTGGAAGATATTGCTGCTTTTGTTCTTCGTTTCCAAAACTTAAAATGTGCCCGGTGCACAAAGAATTATGCGCCGCAACACTCAGCCCAATGGATCCGCAGACCTTGGATATTTCTTCGATGATGGCTTTATATTCAAAATATGAAAGTCCGGCTCCGCCATATTTTTCCGGAACCAGCACACCCATCATTCCAAGCGCGCCCAGTTTTTTAAATACATCGACCGGGAATTCCTGGCTTTCATCCCATTCCATTACATGGGGCCTGATGTTTTGTATAGCAAAGTCGCGTGCGGTTTGCGCTACCTGCAGCGTTATTTCAGAGGTTTCGAAATTCATGGCAATCGTTTAAGCGCTGCGAAGATAGGAGAAATGGTTTTTAGTAGTGGGCCGGCCCTGCCTTGTGCTCTATATTCATTTCAACCATCCGCAATAACCTTTAGTGATCAGCGATTTTGTTTCATGCACAGCGCGATGCTGATAACCTAAATTTCGTATTCTTGCACCCTTGACAGCACCACCACTTAAAATAACTTTTTTAGGTACTGGCACCAGCAGTGGCGTACCCATGATCGCATGCTCATGCATCGTTTGTAATTCAGAGGACAAAAAAGACAAAAGATTACGCAGCAGCATACTGGTTCAATCCGCACGCACCAGTTTTGTGGTAGATACCACCCCGGATTTTCGCTACCAGATGCTGAGAGAAAAAGTAAAGAAACTGGATGCTGTTCTTTTTACACATCCACACAAAGATCATATTGCAGGTTTGGATGATGTGCGTGCCTTTAATTTCTTTAACGATCAGCCAATGCAGATTTATGCCAACCAGATGACGATTGAAGGCATCATGCGGGAATTTGCTTATGCATTTGCAGACAAAAAATATCCTGGCGTTCCCAACCTGGAGTTGAATTCGATCGACCTCCATCCTTTTATGATTGGTGACATTCCGGTCATTCCTATTATGGTATGGCACCATAAAATGCCGGTGTATGGATTCCGGTTCGGCAACTTTACCTACATCACAGATGCCAACAGGATCGATGAAGCAGAACTGGAAAAGATTCGGGGTTCGAAACACCTGGTGCTGAATGCGCTCCGGAAAGAAAAACACATTTCTCACTATACACTGGAGGAAGCGGTGGAAATGGTTCAATCACTCAACATACCGGAAGCTTATTTTACGCATATTTCACACCAGCTTGGACTTCACCAGTTGGTTGAAAAAGAGCTTCCTCCGGGCATTCACCTGGGATATGACGGATTGACGATTGAAAGCAGTTAAGCAGCCGATTCGTTGTTATGGTCTTCGTTCTGGTGACGCGCCAAATATTTTCCCATAATGTCATTAAAGATCTTGCTGCTTTCTGGCGACAGCGCTTCGGCATCGATCTTTAAATGAGGAATAAGATCCATCAGTGTATTGATGCGTCCTTCAAGCGGAAGAAATTTATTTAATACAACAACTTTTCTGTCTTCAAGAATACAGAAACCGCTTTGAAACGTACCACGCTCGTACCGGATGATGTATCCCACTTCCTCAACTATTTTTTCCGTTTTATCTAAAGTTGTTTGTGTGTATTTCATGTAAGAAAAGCAAAAATAAGAATTCAAAAATTAAGCAGATCATCCATTCCCTTTGCTCACCAGTTGTATCACAGGAATAATCATTTCTTCAAGACTCACACCTCCGTGCTGAAAAGTATTCTTATAATAATTTACATAATGATTGTAATTGTTGGGATAACAAAGAAACACATCCTCTCCGGCAAAAATATAAGAGGAATTAATAGAGGGTGAAGGCAGTCCGGCTTCTTTGGGTTCCCTGAATGCCAGCACCTCTTTTGGATCATAATTCAGGTTACGGCCATGCTTATATCTTAAATTTGTAGTGGTTTGTTTATCCCCAATCACTTTCACGGGATTCTTTACGCGTACACTGCCATGATCTGTGGCCAAAACAATCTTTACATTCTTGTCTGCAATTTTTTTAAGTGCAGTGTGCAGGGGTGAATGTTCAAACCAGGAAGCCGTAATACTCCTGTAACTGGTTTCATCTCCTGCCAGTTCTTTAAGCACTTCCATTTCTGTGCGTGCATGAGAAAGCATATCAACAAAATTGTAAACAATTACATTCAGGTCGTTATGTAAAAGATTGTGCACATTGTTCACCAGGTCGAGACCTGCCTGGTTGTTCAATACTTTTGTGTACGATGTTTTCAGGTCTGATTTTCCGATCGCTTTCAGTTGCGTTTTAAAAAAATCATCTTCATTCAGATTCTTTCCGCCTTCTTCATCATCATTTTTCCATTGTTGCGGGAACCGCTTTTCTATTTCTATTGGCAGCAAACCGGAAAAGATCGCATTACGTGCATACTGTGTCGCTGTTGGAAGAATACTGTAAAAACTGTCTTCCTCCACCAGCCTGAAACTTTCCAGGAAGATGGGCATGATGGTACGCCATTGGTCGAAACGCAGGTTGTCGATTAGAATAAAAAATGTTGGAACCCCCTTTTCCAGTACCGGGAAAACTTTTTCCTGCATCAGCGTGTGCGACATAACAGGTTTATTTTTTTCCTTTTCTTTTAGCCATGAGGTATAATTCCTGGAAATGAATTTAAAAAATTCTGTGTTGGCTTCACTCTTCTGTGTTTGAAATACTTCCTGCATCTCCGGGCTGTCGCTCAATTGAAGACTCAGTTCCCAGTGCACCAGCTCCTTGTAAATGCCCATCCATTCATTATAATCCGGGCTGCTGTTCAAAGCCATAAAAAGATTACGGAATTGCTGCTGGTAAGCAGTTGTGGTTTTTTCAGCTACCAGCCTCCGGTTGTCAATGATCTTTTTAAGGGATAACCAGACCTGGTTCGGATTTACAGGTTTGATCAGGTAATCCGAGATCTGGCTGCCAATGGCCTCGTTCATCAGGTTCTCGGTTTCGTTTTTGGTGATCAGCACCACAGGAATCTGTGCGTTCACCTCTTTGATCTTGGCAAGCGTTTCCAGTCCGGTGATGCCGGGCATGGATTCATCAATCAAAACAACATCAACAATATTTTCCTTGATATAATCAATGGCATCAAAACCATTGGTTAAAGTATGTACGTCGTATCCTTTGTTTTCAAGAAATATTTTTTGAGACTGAAGGCTTTCAATTTCATCGTCCACCCATAAGATCTTTGCTAATGACATATTCTAAATTTAGTCTTTTACCCAGGCTGCTTACCTATAATCAATTACAAATTCAAAAGTAAACATTCCCTCCTTCCCTTAATTTTGATTCTCAAGAATTAACTTCCCTCCATGACTTATGTCCGCAAGATCATCAATGACCCAGTATATGGATTTATTACAATTGATGATCAACTCATTTTTGACATCATTTCTCATCCTTATTACCAGCGGTTGCGACGCATCCACCAGATGGCTTTAGCTTCCCTGGTGTACCCGGGTGCGGTTCATACAAGGCTGCACCATTCTTTAGGTGCCTACCATTTGATTGGACTTGCCCTGCAGGAGCTGAAAAATAAGGGAGTGCCCATTACAAAAGAAGAAGAACAGGGTGCAAAGATCGCTATCCTCCTGCACGATATTGGACACGGACCTTACTCACATGCATTGGAGAAAAAGCTGATCAAAGGAGTGCATCATGAAGATATCAGCCGGATCATTTTCCAATTGTTGAATGAACATTTTGGAGGGCAACTGCAACTGGCCATGGATATTTTTAATGATGCCTATCCAAAAAAATTTCTTCATCAGCTGGTTTCAGGACAATTGGATGTGGACCGGATGGATTACCTCACCAGGGATTCTTTTTTTACAGGTGTCATTGAAGGTGCGGTTGGATATGACCGGATATTAAAAATGCTGACCGTTTATGAAGGCGAACTGATGATCGAAGAAAAGGCGATATATACAGTGGAGAAATTCCTTGTCAGCAGGCGGTTGATGTACTGGCAGGTGTACCTGCATAAAACAGTGATGGCGGCTGAGAAGATGCTGGTGCATATCATTGAAAGAGCCAACGAACTCATTGCAGGTGGAACTGCTCTGAGATCCGCTTCACCCAACCTCGATTTTTTTTTAAAAGAACACAATCCTGAGGATGATTTTATCAAACACATTGAAAAATTCGCGCGGCTGGATGATACCGATGTTATGTGCACGATCAAGAACTGGTGCAGCCACGAGGATAAAGTTTTGAGCATGCTGTGCAAAGGGCTGGTGGACCGGCGCCTGCTGAAAGTGAAGTTCCAGTCGGAACCCTTTGAGGAAACCTATATCCGGGAGGTGAGGGAAAAAACAGCAAATGATCATGGACTTTCGATAGAAGAAACGTCCTGGTTTGTGTTTACCGGTGAGGCAGTCAATACAACTTATAACCCGCTGGATGAACATATCCAGATCCTTTTTAAAGATGGTACCGTATCGGATATTGCCCGCGTGGATAATGCCCTGATCCATCAGCAGGTGATCGCCCCTGTTAAAAAATATTACCTTTGCCGCCTGAACTAAGGTGTTTTCAGTTTAAACTGAGCATGGTAAAATAATGACCACCTTTATTCCGTTACCACCCTTTATCGAATAGGATGCTATTTATGGTCCTTTTAGATTAATTTGACCTATTGATAATTTTATATGCTTTTTACAGCCGCCCAGATCTCACTGTTAGTGAACGGAAAAATTGAGGGGGACGCCGGGAAAACCGTATCTTCTTTTGGAAAGATCGAAGATGCATTTGAAGGGCAGTTAACCTTTTTAGCCAATCCAAAATACGAGGAATATTTATACTCCACTAAAGCCTCCATTGCCATTATCAATACACGCTATGAACTAAGGGAACCTGTAACACCAACCCTTATCCGGGTGGATGATGCCTATTCTGCTTTTGCGCTGCTGATGCATAAATTCCAGGAAATGGCCAAGGGAACGCTTACAGGCATCCAGCAACCGAGTTTTATTGCCGATACTGCCGTCATTGGAAAAAATGTGTATGTAGGCGCCTTCACCTATATCGGTGAACACGTGGTGATTGGAGATCATTGCAGGATATTTCCAAATTGTTTCATAGGCGATAATGTGGTGTTGGGCGAAAACTGTCATATTCAGCCTGGTGTTAAGATCATGCATGATTGCAAACTGGGAAATAATGTAAATATTCATCCCGGTACGGTGATCGGAAGTGATGGTTTTGGTTTTGCACCGCAAGCTGATGGCACTTTTAATAAAATTCCCCAGATAGGAAACGTAGTAATTGAAAACAATGTGGAGATTGGCTCTAATGCCACCATCGACCGCGCTACGATGGGTTCTACCGTTATTAAGTCGGGCGCCAAACTCGATAACCTGATCCAGATAGCCCATAATGTTGAAGTAGGCAATAGTACGGTGATTGCTGCACAAGCCGGCATATCGGGAAGTACAAAAATCGGAAATAATGTAAAGATCGGGGGACAGGCAGGACTGGTTGGACATATACAAATTGCCGATGGAACCCGCATCAATGCACAAAGTGGCGTAAGCAAATCGATTAAAAATCCATTTGGTTATGTTACCGGCTCACCGGCACAGGATTCAGCCACTGCCTTACGCAGCCAGGCCATTTTTAAGAACCTTCCTGAAATGGAAAAGCGTCTTAAATTCCTTGAAGACCTGGTGAAACAGCTGCTGGTTGAAAAAGCAGCATTTTCCCAAAACGGGTTTAAATAAGCTGCATCAATTCCCTGCTTACCTTTACCCTGTATGAAAAGGGATATCAAACAATTTACTGCAGGCCAGGTGGCCGAAATGATCAATGGAAAGCTGGAAGGCGATGCATCAACCATAATTGAAACCTTCGCAAAAATTGAAGAAGCAGGGAAAGGAAGCATCACTTTCATGGCGCAGGCCAAATATGAAACGTTCTTTTACAATTCCACTGCTGCTGTAATCATTATCCCCGAGCAGTTCCAGCCAAAAAATCCAGTTTCAGCAGTTTTGATCAGGGTGGCAGATCCCTATACTGCTTTTGTAACGGTATTGGAAAAATACCAATCACTACAAACTATTCGTCCTTCCGGCATTGAACAACCCAGTTTTATTGCACCTTCTGCTGCTATTGGTGCAGAAGTTTATATAGGCGCCTTCAGTTATATAAGTGAACATGTAAAACTGGGCAACCATTCCATGGTTTATCCGAATTGCTATTTAGGTCCCAATGTGCAGGTAGGCGATTATTGCGTTTTGCACCCGGGCGTGAAGATCTACCATGACTGTATCATTAATAACCACGTGGTCATTCATGCCGGTACCGTAATTGGCGCAGATGGATTTGGTTATACACCCAACCCGGATGGAAGCCTCAGAAAAGTACCGCAGCTTGGAAATGTGGTGATAGAAGATCATGTGGAAATAGGCGCCAATACAGCTATCGACCGGGCTACTATGGGTTCAACACTAATCAGGAAAGGCGTGAAACTGGATAACCTGATCCAGATAGCCCACAATGTGGTGATTGGTTATAGTTCGGTGATTGCCGGACAAACAGGCATAGGAGGCAGCACCAGGTTAGGAAATGGCGTGATGGTGGGAGGACAGGTAGCGATTGTGGAACACGTTGAAATTGCCGACGGTTCTAAAATCGGGGCGAAATCCAAAGTGACCAAAAACTTCAGGGAAAAAAATTCAAATATTAACGGCGACCCGGCTTTTGATTATGCACGCTCCTTAAAAAGCCAGGCAGTTTACCGCAACCTTCCTGAATTGGAAAAAAGGGTAAAAGACCTCGAACTAAAATCAAAAACAGATGCAGGAACTGCCGGGAAATAGAGGAAAAAACGGGTAAAAGAACACGCGTTTCAAATTCATTTTCAACAATCCCTTTTACAGCGGTTTTTTAACCATTTAAGGCTCAGCAAACCGCATATTTTCGGTATGTTTGCATGCACATAAACTGCACAAATTTTTTCCTCAATGAGCGATATTTTAGATTCCCTAGCGACACCGCCGCCTCCTGTTACTGTTCCCAATTACGGCGCCGATTCCATCCAGGTTCTTGAAGGACTGGAAGCTGTACGTAAACGCCCCGCCATGTATATTGGCGATATTGGTGTAAAAGGTTTGCACCACCTTGTATATGAAGTGGTGGACAACTCCATTGATGAAGCCCTTGCGGGTCATTGTAAGAATATCCTGGTTACGATACATGAAGACAATTCGGTTTCAGTGGAAGATGATGGCCGTGGTATTCCTACCGGTATTCATGCCAAAGAAGGCCGTTCTGCCCTTGAAGTGGTCATGACCGTTTTACACGCCGGTGGTAAATTCGACAAGGATTCTTACAAGGTTTCAGGTGGTTTGCATGGTGTTGGGGTAAGTTGTGTGAACGCACTCAGTAAAAGATTGCATGTGACCGTTTTTCGTGAAGGAAAAATATTTGAACAGGAATACCGGATTGGCGCACCCCAATACTCCGTAAGGGAAATCGGTGTTTCTGAAAAAAAAGGTACCACGGTTCATTTCTGGCCCGATGACAGCATTTTTATTACGCTCGAGTACAATAAAGAAATTCTTGAAAGCCGTTTGCGCGAACTGGGTTTTCTGAACAAAGGATTGCGCATCACCCTGAACGACCTCAGGGAAAAAGATGAAGAAGGTATTACCTATACAAAAACTTTTTTCAGCGAAGGCGGTATCGTGGAGTTTGTAGAAATGCTGGACAGCAATGCAGGCAGAGCCCCGCTGCTTCCCAAGCCCCTTTTTGTGGAAGGCAGGGATGAAAAAAATAATGTGGCCGTTGAGGTTGCCATGATCTATAATACCGGCTTCGCCGAACATATTTATTCTTATGTGAATAACATCAATACGATTGAAGGTGGTACACACGTAGCCGGCTTCCGTCGTGCATTGACAAGAGTTTTTAAGAGCTATGGCGATAAGAACGGCATGTTTGAAAAGGCCAAGGTTTCAATTGAAGGTGATGATTTCCGTGAAGGATTGAGTGCCGTCATTTCCGTAAAAGTTCCTGAGCCGCAGTTTGAAGGACAAACAAAAACCAAGCTGGGAAATAATGAAGTGATGGGAATTGTTGATACAACAGTTTCCAGGGTGATCGAGGCTTACCTTGAAGAAAATCCAAGGGAAGCTAAAAATATTATCCAGAAAGTGATCCTTGCCGCACAGGCACGGGCAGCTGCTAAAAAAGCCCGCGAAATGGTACACAGGAAATCCGTACTCAGTGGAGGCGGACTTCCCGGAAAACTGGCAGATTGTTCAGAAAGAGATCCGCAAAAATGCGAATTATATCTTGTCGAGGGCGACTCGGCAGGTGGCACAGCCAAACAGGGCCGCGACAGAAGTTTCCAGGCCATTCTTCCCCTGAGAGGTAAGATCCTCAACGTAGAGAAGGCCATGGAGCACAAAATCTATGAGAACGAGGAGATCCGGAACATGTATACCGCATTGGGCGTTACTGTGGGCACACCGGAAGATCCCAAAGCTTTGAACATTGTAAAACTCCGTTACCATAAACTGATTATCATGACCGATGCCGATGTGGATGGAAGCCACATTGCCACGCTCATCCTCACCTTTATCTACCGTTATATGAAAGAAATGGTGGAGCAGGGTTATGTTTACATCGCACAACCGCCACTTTACCTGATGAAAAAAGGTAAAGAGCAGGTATATGTATATAACGAAGACCAAAGAAAACAGGTGATTGAACGCTTAGGCGGAGGGAACGAAGGAAATGTAGGCATCCAGCGCTACAAAGGTCTTGGTGAGATGAACGCGGTACAGCTATGGGAAACTACCATGAATCCTGCAACAAGAACTTTAAAAAGAGTTACCATAGAAAGTGCGGCAGAAGCCGACCGTGTTTTCAGTATGCTGATGGGTGATGAAGTGGCACCAAGAAGAGAGTTTATTGAAAGCCACGCTAAATATGCAAGGATTGACGTATAATGAAAATATTTTTGAATAAAAAACCTGGGTAACTCCGGGTTTTTTTTATGCAATGAGTGATCGGCAAACTTGCATCATCATTGAAAATTTGCCCGGTAAATCATTGCTGCCTATCTTTCTTTCTACTTATGAATCAACTGCTGCTACTGCTGTTCTTAATATTTTCCCAGATGGTGGCGGCGCAGGGAAAATTAAGAGGAAAAGTGGTTGATAAAGAAAACTCAAGACCCCTTGCTGGCGCCAGCATTTTTTTAAATAATACTTCCATTGGCACAACTTCAAATGAAGCCGGTTTATTTGAACTGAATATACCTGCCGGCAAATACGACCTGGTCATTTCTTCTATAGGTTTTGAAACCAGGAACCTGGTCATTGAAAGCATGGATATCCCTTCATTTCTTGAAATAAAGCTTACCGTTAAAGCTCCGGAAATGGAAACAGTGGTGATCACCAGTTATGAAAAAGACGGCTGGGAAAAGTACGGGCAATTTTTTACAGACCAGTTTATTGGAATGTGTTCCGAGGCAGGACAGTGCAAGATCCTGAACAAAGAAGTATTGCGTTTCAGGTATGATAAAAAGGCAAATACACTGTTTGTTTCTGCACTTCAACCACTACAAATAGAAAACCGGGCGCTGGGATATACCTTAATTTATGACCTGGTGCAATTCGAATATAAATACCACGCACGCTACCTGGTATTCACAGGTTTTCCCTTTTTCATAAAAATGGAAGGATCAGAAAGCCAGGAAAAAAAATGGAAGAATAAACGTGAGGATGTTTTTGAAGGTTCCCTGCTGCATTTTATGCGTGCACTGTTTCGGAATCAATTAGAAAAAGAAGGCTTTATTGTACGCAGGCTGGTAAAGGAAGTGAATGAAGAATTTCAGCGCGTAAACAAAGTAATGGTATCCGGGTTTGCAAAAGACCGTTTATTTATGCGTTATCTCCCGAAAGACACAGCCGCTTATTTTGAAAAAGTGATGGAACAACCGCGTATCCGGGAACATTTGGGGAAAGAGATGATATGGGGAGACAGCATCGCTTTTATGGTTGACAGGCAAACGGTAGGTTTTGAATTCGACCATTTTCTCCACATTTATTACAAAAATAAAAAACCACAGAGCGCTTATTTCAAACTGTTTCCCAGGGCAGCCAGCCAAATCGTTTCTGAATTGACCATTACAGGACCCACCCACATTGAGCTCAAATCCAATGGTATGTATTTTAATTCCACGGACCTGCTGATTCTTGGCTATTGGGCCTGGTCTGAAAAAATTGCTGCCATGCTGCCTTTTGATTATCAGCCACCCCAAAGGAATTAATTAATTTCAACTGAATCTGCTTTCTTTGCGGGCTTAAAGTTGATCCATGCGCCCGTTTCATATCCGATGCTTTATTTTTTTAATCAGCTTATTGACCGTATGCTCTGCGTCTGCACAGGATACTTTGCTCAGCTTTAAAACATCAGGTGGTTTTACAGGTTATGGTTATGAACTGAACCCGGGCATCCGTTACAGGGTAACTTATTTCGCGGGAGATTTCTCTTTTCCGTTTGGAAATAAAAAGAAAAAAAACTTTTTGTCCTGGTATCTCGAACCACAGCTGAATCTTGTAAGTACCGGACGTACCGACATAGAGTTTGGAACCAATATAGGCCTCCGATATTTTATCAGGATAGGTAAAAACAGCTGGTTTTACCCTATGATCGGGTCCGGCCCTCATTTTATCACCGCTGAACTGGAGAGACAGGCCACAGGTTTTATATTTTCCGACAATTTTGGCCTTGGGATCTTTAAAAAGATCAAAAGCAAAAATTCAATTTTGCTGAATCTCCAGCTACGTTACCGTCATATTTCAAATGCCAGCTTTAAAAAGCCCAATTCCGGAATTGATAACATCAACCTGATCCTTGGCTTATCAAAGATGCGATTATAAGCAGACTGGTCAATTAGTTAAATGAAGTTTTGGCCTTTGATTTGCCGAAAAAACGTAGATTTAAAGATTACTAACCTTAAAAATTAATGATATGTCAGACGTGCAACTTACCGCTTACAATGTAAAAACTAAAGAGAAAGGCGTTCCGATCATGGATGCCGTTATTACGAAAACTGCAAAAGGTGCTTATATGGCCCAGGGCCACGATGGCAAGGGTAATAAACTTACCACTTTATGCAATGAGGCAAAAGCTATGGCAGCGATTGAAGCCGGTACAGCAAAAAAAGGCTGGGAATAATCATCCTTCAATACATTAAATAAAAGCTGTTAACCCAGGTTAACAGCTTTTATTGTTTATACAACTTAAAGGAATTCGTTTTACCTCCGGTTGTTACCTGCAGCAGGTAAATACCGTTCGCAAAAGCAGCAGAAGAAAGATCGATCTCTATTTTTTGAGGTAAGCCATTACCCGATTTTACCTCCTGCTTCACCAGCCTTCCCTTTACGTCATAAAGGCTTACCATTACTTGCGCTCCGACATTGGCCTGGTAATATAAATTAAACAAGCCTGCAGAAGGATTTGGATAGACCTGCCAAAGCCGCGCCTCATCAAAACTGATTTTTCTTACAGGAGAAAAGCTAAAGCTTCCATCTTCATTCACGATCCGCATCCTGTAAAATAGGTCGCCCTGTTTATCTGGCTGCTGATCCAGAAATGTATATTGCTTTTCTGAAATGGAGTTCCCGGTGCTGTTAACAGTGCCGATCTTTGTAAAATTGCCTGAAAGCATATTGTCGTTACCCCTGGCTAGTTCCAGTTCATACCTGCTTACATTATCCTCAGCAACCACTTTCCATTGCAATAAAACATCAGCCCCGTTTTTAGTAGCCGTGAAGGTCATTAATTTTACAGGAAGGGTGCTCATGGTGCTGAAGCCTCCGTTGCTTAACCAGAATTCGGAAAAACTGTTCACTGAAAATTCAGCATAATAGCCTTTATCAAAAGGAACGATGACCAGGTCTTTATTTTGGATAAAAGCCCATAAACCCTGTTGATTGTCGCTGATCGTTCCGTTTTCGAAAGTAAGATCCTGGTCGGAATATTTAGAAACACCAAGTTTATAGGCACTTTCCGTTTTTAAACAACCATTACACCCCGTAGCTTTAACCAAAGTGTCGGTTTCAGCATCCAGAAAATAAAACCGGATCTTAACTGAATCTGCCGGATTTTTTTGTGCAGGTTGAATGGTCAGATTCCTGTGGTGATAATACTGATCGCTGGTATACCTTACTGCTCCCTGGAATATAAAAGCGCTTACTGAAGTCGTACCCAGGTTTTGATTTTTTGGATGAATGGATGCAACCAGTTTTCCACCTTCAGTAAAATCAACCCAGTTATTGCCTGATACATTGGAAGATATGGGAGTGGTCATGGTCAACCCATCATAAATACCATGAACATTATCGTAAATATGAATGTCGTCAATGGCAATGCCTTCGCGATCCAGTCCTTCATCTGATTTAAACACAATCCGCAGGCGCATTTTTGTCAGCCCTACAGGTAGTGGAATAGTAGCCACATGCCAGCGCACAAAATTTTCCTGGCTCCACACCTGCGCAGTAGCCTTGTTGTACCAGTTGGTTCCGCTGCCACTGGCACCCAGTTTATTCCAGGTAATACCATCTGCAGAATATTCCACCCATGCCGCATCGCAAATCGTGTTGCCGCAATCTTCAATATCAAGTGAAACACTGAAGCTCAATGTGGGAGCAGCCATCCCTGTTGTATTAAAACACGGAGAGTAGAGAAAGGATTGTTCACTCGCATTATGCACCGTATTCAAAGAAGTCTTCCACGCTTTACTTCCACTTGCAGCAGATTTCATTTTATAAGATGCAATTGTTCCATATTGCCAGCTGGATCTTGTTCCACCTGTATACCATTGCCCGTCACCGTTTTCAAAATTTTGCAGGTATGGATAACTGGTGATCATGGAAAGATTTCTTACCTGCACGGAAAGGGTATCATTATCGCTGAAATTATCTGATGCAAGATCTACAAGGGCAACAATGGTATAAACACCGAAAGCAGAAAGATCGGCAGTTGCAGTAAAATGATATTGAAGATTGGTTTGTGCGGGAACAGAACCAATTGTTTCACTGATCCAGTTTCCGTTATTGATCTTATACCGAACAGGAATATTAAATAAACTAACATTGGATGTATTCCTTACCGTTACACTTACCACACTGCCACTTCCCATTCCACAATCCGTTTGCGTGGGAGCATCTATGGAACGCAGCTGCATATCGTCGGTCACCTGATAAATTCTTACATCATCAAAACTATAACCCGCACCCGTCCAGCGATCACTGGCAGATGTAGTGCCGTGTTGTCCCCAACGCACCTGGAAACTGCTGCTGAACTGTTGTGAAGCAGCTGCAAGTATATTGGAAAGCTCGATGCTCTCAGATTTTTTATACGTTCCGGGGCTGTTCTGTTGCGCAAACAGGTCAAGCACTTCGATCCATGGATCCATATCACTTCCTCTTATCCAAACCCTGTTTTGTGCATGATCTTTTTGTCCATGATTCAGGAACCTGAAATCAAGCCGGAGATCATGGGTGCCCACCTGGTAATTCCCCAGGTGAAAAGTACCAGTAAGGTAATTTGTATTACCCGACGAAAGGTTTCTCTCACTGTCCAGTGTCAATGCTTTTGAACCCGAATGTGCAATGCCTGTATTTACAAAAGTCCTTAACCTTCCAATGGCAGCGCTTTTGGTATAATCATAGCGCTCCAATCCAAATAAACCAACCGTGTCTTTCATATACACCAAACTGTTGGCGGTTTCCATATCATCCGTAAAAGGCGTTGACAGGTTAATTGGGTCATTGGCCAGCGTTCTTACCAGAACACTTAATGTATCATTTTTTGAAACTGGATCGCCTGCCTGGTTGTTGACAGCAACTCGTAAGAGGTAATTACCTGGCGCGGAAAGATCTGCTGTGGTTGAAAAATCATGGAGATAAAGGGCGCTCCCTGCCAATACAGCTGTATTGTTTTCTGTTTGCCATATACCGCCATTGATGGAGTAACTGACAGAAAAATTATTTACGGCTACATCATCCAAATTTTTTATTCTCACCGAAACCACCGAAGCCCCACCGGGAGCCGTGGAAGTTTGCAACCTTCCTGAATAAGGTGCCACAACTGCATCGATCTTAAGATCATTATCAGAAATATTGCCTGCACAACTTCCATTATCTGGTTTACGAATGATGGCGGGACCCCTTAATCCTGGTTTACCATTGATCCTTGGTCGTACCGTTACCAAATAATTGCTGTCTTTTGATAAGCCACTGAAAGTATAACTGTTCAAAGCTGTAGTGAAAATTGTTTTCATATCATCACCCACCAGTTGCATCACTTCATAATCGGTGGCCCCTGCAACGGCTGTCCAGTTCAATTTAATATAGCCTTCGCATTGAACAGCATCCAAAGTCAAGGCAGGCATGCCAATAATAATGAAAGGACCAGAAACAGAGGTTTCTCCGGTTCCCTGTTTTGTAATCCTGACCCTTGCTTTATCAGAAGTGATTGCAGGTGTTGTCCATGAATAAAAACCACGGTTCACATCAATGCCGGCTACAATGGGTGACCATGTTGCGCCATCATCAGTAGATAATTCAATATCAGCCAAACCAGCATTCAAACCATTGGCTTCCCAATTGATCTTTGTAACACCTGATGGTAACAGTTTGCTACCCTGTGTGGGATTGGTCAGTGCAAGTTGCACTGGCACCAGGTCATAAGCAATAAAATATTCCTGCGAAGGATTTTCATTAATCGCGGTTCCATTGATCCGGATGGTGTAGGTACCCGCAACAGGCTGATTGATAGTAACCTGTTCGTTATTATTCAACACATCAACACCAGTAATTGCTATATTATTTACATTCAGCATGGAAGAATCCAGGATGCGTGGTAACACGGTCTGGGATGAAGGGGTGAGCACCTGCAGGTCAAGATCATTTACAAGTGCTTTGCTGCTTAACATCGATCCCGCAGGATCGTTCCAGTACAGCATTACTTTCAGTTGAACTGTATTGGGTGGAACAGTAATGGTATGATTTACCTGTGCCGCATGTGCAACACTGCTGGTAAAGAACCAGTTCTTTTCCATCATTTCCACGGTTCTCAACAGATTCATCCACCCGAAACCATTTTTATAATCCGGACCTTCATTGCCTTTATCGGTGGCTCCATTTAAAAGAAGGGCCTTCACCAAACCATTTTTCGGATTGGCACCGCCATGAAGCTGCCTGTAACGCTGGTATAACAGTGCAAGTCCCCCCGAAACACCGGGTGCTGCCATGCTGGTTCCATTATTATTTGAGTAATTATTATTCGACCAGGTAGAAACAACGCCCTGCCCCATTGCAGTAATATCCGGCTTAAGCCTTCCATCCATCACTGGTCCGCGGCTACTGAAAAAAGCCACTTCACCCGTATCGTTGGTTGCGCCGACGCCGATGGTATTTTTTGCGGACTGATAACTTCCTAACACAGTTCTAAAACCTGGCATAAAAGGAGAACAGGTAATATGTCCGCTGTTTCCTGCAGCAAACACATTGGTGAGATATGGATGATCAAAAGCCATCTGGTCAAGAGCCCTGGAAAGCAGGTCGTAAAAACCATGGTACGAGCAGTCAATAATATTTCCATAAGAATTGTTGGTGATCACCATTCCATAATCCTGCACATAACTTGCAGCATTTCTAAGTATGCCAGAGAAAGCCTGTGTGAGGATGGTGGCTTTTGGTGCATACCCCTTGTACTGTTCATATATGTTTCCCGCTCCACCTAAAGTTCCAGAAACATGGTGACCATGATTAGCTGCCCCGGTGGGTGAACGGTTGATGTACCGGCCTGCAAAATCAAAATGCGTTTGAACATCAGCGTTATCTCCTACTCCTGCCACCACGCCTTCGCCATTCAGGCCTCTACCACCTTCTGCCAGCGGCAGGTTGAGCACATTGGCCCTGCTGCCTGCCATACTGTTCCCGTTCAGAATCTGGTCGGCAGGAGGTGCCACCTGCACATATTCAACAAAGGGGAGCGCTGCCAGTTCTTCCAGTTTAGGAACCTGAACTCGAATCGCAATAATTCGATAAGCCTGTTGATCGATGGATAATACTTCAACATTTATTTTCCGCAGTTCTGAAAGCACTTCTGCAACAGAAAATGTTTTCGGAAAACTCAATAGTGCATCAACAGAACCGTTCTTTTTGATGGCCCAGAGGGGAATTTTTTCATTTGCCAGAAATGCATCCATCTTATATTTTGGTGAAAGAACAAAAACAGCACGTACACCAGTTGTTGATAATACTTCAATGGATAATGCCTTTGATATGCTAACAGTATAAGCGCTGTTGGAAATAAAATGAAGCAGGTCCACTCCATAGGCTGAAAGCTTTTTTTTATCTGTTTCAGCAGGTGTGTTATAAAATTGCAGTACGGCAAAACCCTTTTGGTGAAGTCCGAATACCTGCTGGTTGAAACTGTCAATAAATGAGGGCCTGATGTTGGATTCGGGCAGTACGGCACCGTGCCTGAAATGGATGGAATAATCCTGTTGCGCAAAAGCAGTAGAAAAACTCAGGGCCAGAACGGCCAGCAAAAGCTTCAGGTTCAGTTTCATGGATATTTATTGGAAACTTAAAAGTATAAAAAATAATGGGTAAATGGTAGGTGGCGCCTACATTACAGCTCCTGCTTTAGGCCTTTCAGCCACATCTTTGTGCATTCTTTGTAAAAAACTAAAGGCATCCTGCATATCCTTTGCCGGATCCACAACAATATAAAAATATTTACCTGCCTGTTTGAGTTTTGCCTTGTTGGTACCTGTCTGCAAATAATCCAGGATCCTTTTAAAGGTTTCCGATTCAAAATAGGGCGAATCATGCCTGTTGATGAAATAACATTTCAGCAATTCGTTTTTCAGGATCAGTCTTTCAAAACCCATTTCCACTGCCAGTTTACGGCATCTTACTGTAATAAAAAGTTCCCTGACCTGCGCAGGCAAGGCTCCAAAGCGGTCTGTGATCTCCTTTTCCATGGCCTGCAATTCTTCTTCCGATGAACAGTTGTCCAGTCTTGAATACAGTGATAGCCTCTCCGTAATATTTTCAACATAAAAATCCGGGATCAGGATCTCAAGATCGGTATCAATGGTACAATCCTGTACAAAATCATCCTGCCTGGATATCTCCTCTTTAAAGAGGTCTTTAAATTGCGATCGTTTCAATTCCCGAACGGCTTCTTCAAGGATCTTCTGGTACATTTCAAATCCTATTTCAGCCATGAACCCACTTTGTTCCCCACCCAGCAAGTTTCCTGCACCGCGGATATCAAGGTCGCGCATGGCGATCTGGAATCCACTTCCGAGTTCACTATGCTGCTCCAGTGTTTGTAATCTTTTGCGTGAATCATTGGGAAGTGTGCTCATTGGAGGCGCAAGCAAATAGCAGAACGCACGTTTATTGCTTCTTCCCACTCTTCCTCTTAACTGGTGAAGATCACTCAGTCCAAACTGGTGGGCACTATTTACAAGGATGGTATTTACGTTCGGGATATCCACCCCGCTTTCAACTATATTGGTACAAACCAGTACGTCATACTTCTTTTCAATAAAGTCCATGATCCTTTCTTCCAGTTCATGTCCCTCCATCTGGCCGTGCGCATAACCAATACTCAGGTCCGGACAAAGTCCCTGTATCAACGCCGACATTTCCGGGAGGCCCTGTACGCGGTTATGAATAAAGAATACCTGTCCTCCTCTTTCTGTTTCAAAATATATGGCATCACGAATAAAATCTTCCTGGAAAACCCGCACTTCAGTTTGAATAGGCTGGCGGTTGGGCGGTGGCGTATTGATGATGGAAAGATCGCGTGCCCCCATTAGGCTGAATTGTAAAGTGCGCGGAATGGGTGTTGCAGTTAATGTAAGTGCATCAACGTTTGTTCGAAGTGATTTGATTTTTTCCTTATGTGCTACTCCAAACTTTTGCTCTTCATCAATGATCAGCAAGCCCAGGTCTTTGAACTTTACATCTTTACCAAGAATGGCATGTGTGCCCACGATGATATCGATCTTTCCTTCTTCGAGTTTTTGTAAAGTGAGTTTTTTTTCTTTTGATGATTTAAACCGGTTCACATAGTCTACTGTTACCGGAAAATCCTTCAAACGTTCAGTAAAAGTTTTATAGTGCTGAAAGGCAAGAATGGTAGTTGGCACCAGAATGGCAGCCTGTTTTCCATCAACTACAGTTTTAAAAGCAGCACGCACGGCAATCTCTGTTTTACCAAATCCAACGTCACCACAAACCAGTCGGTCCATCGGTGATGCGGACTCCATATCCTTTTTCACGTCTGCAGTGGCCTTGCTCTGGTCGGGCGTATCCTCGTAAATAAAAGAGGCCTCCAGTTCCGTCTGCATGTAATTATCCGGTGTATGCTGAAAGCCTGTTTGCGTCTTTCTTTGCGCGTAAAGTCTGATCAGGTCAATTGCAATTTCCTTTACTCTTGTCTTGGTTTTTTCTTTCAGTTTGTTCCAGACATCGCTTCCAAGTTTATTTACTTTAGGAACTGTGCCTTCCTTGCCTGTATATTTCGCGATCTTATGCAGTGAATTGATGTTGACATAAAGAATGTCGCTGTCTTTGTAAATGATCCTTACCGCTTCCTGCAATTTTCCATTGGCTTCAATTTTCTGAAGCCCGCTGTACACACCAACACCGTGGTCTATGTGGGTTACAAAGTCGCCCGGCTGCAATTCGCGCAGGGCTCTGAGGGTTAAAGCCTTGTTTTTATTATAGGCCTGCTTCACCTTGTATTTATGGTAACGCTGGAAGATCTGGTGGTCGGTATAACAAACCATTTTCAGGTCTTCATCAATAAACCCTTCATGAATAGAAGTAGCAATAGGTGTGAAAGTAATGGCTTCTTTCAGGTCCTGGAAAATGGTATACAGCCTTTCGTGCTGCTTTGGATTTTCTGCAAAAAGATGCAACTGGAAACCTTTGGCTTCCCAGGATTTCAGGTCATTGATCAGTAGATCGAATTGCCGGTTGAATGCGGGTTGTTCCCTTGTATGAAATTCAATTTCATATCCTGCGTTTTCAGGTTTATTTCCAAAATGCAGCAGGTGCTTATGAGAGAGTTGTTCAAAAAATATTTCCGGATCAACAAATTCTTCAGGGTTCAGCCCTTTTTTGATCATTTTGTCTTCCTGCTCTTCTTCTCGACCTTTAGACTTGTCGTCCATCAATCGTAAAAAATGCTGAAGGTCCTCGGCTGCCGTTAACAATCGCTCTTTTAAAAAAACTGCGTCCTGCACCCAGAAAACCGTGTTGGGAGAAAGGAATTCCAGGATGGAAACCTTGTCTGCATCATCAAACTGTGTATCTACATTCGGAATGATGTTCACGTGAAGCAGGCGCCTTTCACTCAATTGGGTTTCGGGGTCAATGATCCGGATAGAATCCACATCATTGCCAAAAAGTTCAATTCGGTAAGGCTTTTCATTTCCAAAAGAATAAATATCAATGATGCCACCTCGTACGGCGAACTGACCGGGTTCATAAACAAAATCCGTTCTTTCAAAACCATAATCCACCAGCTTCTTGAAAAGAGCATCGGGATTGATTTCGTCTGCGGTTTTTATTGAAATGATGTTTGAAGAAATAGCATTTGAAACCACCACTTTTTCAAACAGTGCTTCCGGATAAGTAATAATTGCCCCGGATCTTTTTCCGGTTGGTGTTGAAAATTTCGTGAGCGCTTCCGTGCGCAGCATGATATGGGAAGAGTTGAGGAGGCGAAAATTTTTCCTGTTTTTATAGGAAGAGGGAAAATAAAATACATTCAGTGCCTGCGTTAGGTTTTCAACCGAATTATGAAAATAAGCGGCGTCCTCTTCATCATTACAAATAATAACATGGTTCAGATGATCACATGAAGCATGCAGAAAAACTGCCGAAGCCAGAAATTGAGATGAACTGCCCTGAAGGTTTTTAAGATAGCCCTGTTGCGGTTGGGGTAAAGAAAGCCTGTCCCGGAGCTGATGTACCAGGGGGGATTCAAAATACTTTTCCAGTAAGGCGCTGCAACTCATTAACCGTCTCCCGTATTAAGGGCGGCAAAGATAACTTTCCGCTTATTAAAATGCGGCTTTGGCGCTTATGATTATGTTAACTTCAGAAATGGTATTGGCTGATACCTGCACCGGTGCAATGATGTTGTTTCCATCAAAACTATTGGCATAATAAAGGTCATCTACTTTTGTAAAAAGGGAATATTTTCCCGGAGGAAGGTCCGTAGCAAAAAACCCATTTTTGTCGGAAACAATCGATTTTATAAAATTCGACCGGATGGCACGGTAAAATGGTTCACTGCCCGTAGCATCTACCTGGTTGAGGCTGGTTGCTTCATAGATATAAATGCGGGTCTTTATCCCTTTTGGGGGTGCGGGTTCCCTTTCGGGAGAAGGCATTTGATTTCCAGTGAGTTCAGCTACCTGCCCTTTGATTCCCTGTTGCATGTTGTTAAGTGATTGAATGTTATTACTTGAACAGCAGCCTGTAATCATCAGGTAAATGTAAAATAACCCAAAAATTGCCTTCATAATAGTAATTTAATAACGAAAGTATCTATTTTAGTGAACCCTAAGAGGGATTTAATCGTCTGCCATCAACTTATTAACCTTTATGATTAAAAAAATTGTCCTGACTGCGCTCGCATTCCAGGTATTTTCAATTGCCGTATTTGCTCAGACAAGAACAAAAGAACTTGTTTTACAAAATACCGCACAGGCCCATTCTCAAAAAGAAATCGCCAACTTTAAACTTGCCCTTCAATTGGCTGAAGAAAAAGGCTGGGCACCCAGCTTTACTACCGGCAACGGCAATATTGCTTTTCTTGTAGGAGTCCGTCCCGACGGGTCGCCAATTTACCTGGCTACTGAATCAAATGTAACCGCAGCCAATACCATAGGTGTGAATCACCTTTGGGCTGGTGGAAGCAGTGGTTTGAATCTTTCGGGTTCTTCTGCCAATGTAAAGGACAAGATGGCAATTTGGGACGGCGGTAGAGTGAGAGCTACTCACAAAGAGCTGATCAACCGCGTAGTGCAGCTGGATGGTGCAGCAAGTAACAGTGACCATGCCACGCACGTTGCCGGAACCATGATGGCTACTGGAATTAATCCTAACTCAAAAGGAATGGCGCATGGAATCCAGGGCATTGTGGCTTATGATTTCAATAATCATGTAAGTGAGATGTTTGGAAAGGCAGCTTCCCTGCTTGTTTCAAATCACTCTTATGGATCCATTACCGGCTGGAGCTATAATTCTTCCCTTACCAGGTGGGAATTTCATGGAGCTGTAGGCGAAAACGAAGACCGCAATTTTGGTTATTATAATTCAGAAGCCCAGTTATGGGATTCTATTGCTTATAACGCTCCTTATTATCTTATTGTAAAATCTGCAGGGAACAACAGGAATGATAATGGTCCTGCGGTTGGTGCAACTTTCTGGAGAAGAGATGCTTCCAATACATGGGTATCTGCTCCAAGGCCTGAAGGCATCAGCAGTAACGACAGCTATGGAATCATTTCCACTTATGGAACCGCTAAAAATATGCTTACCATCGGTGCTGTAAACGGACTTGTTAACGGCTACCAGGGTGCGTTTGGAGTTTCAACCAGTTCATTCAGCAGCTGGGGGCCAACAGATGACGGCCGTATTAAACCCGACCTGGTTTCCATGGGCGTGAGCCTCAATTCTACTTTTGCTACCCATGATTCTGCTTATGCTACCATCAGCGGAACCTCAATGTCGGCACCCAATGTTACCGGCGCCATGCTCCTGTTGCAGGAATATTATTCCCAGCTGAACCAGGGTGCTTTTATGCGTGCATCCACACTAAAAGCAGTTGCGATTCATACAGCGGATGAAGCAGGATTTTTTGCAGGACCGGATTATACTTTCGGATGGGGATTGGTGAATGCGAATAAAGCAGCCAACGTAATTAAATCAAAGAACCTTGGCTCACACAGGATCATGGAAAATGTGTTGAACAACGGCCAGACTTTTACCACAAACATTGTTGCTGATGGCCCACTGACTTTCACACTGGTGTGGACCGATCCCAAAGGAACGGTGATAACTTCAAACATTTTGAATAACCCGGAACTGAAGCTTGTTCATGACCTGGACATGAGGGTAACAAAAGCAACCACTACTTTCAGTCCATGGATCCTTGACCCGGCCAATCCTTCATCGCAGGCAACAACGGGTGATAACTTCCGCGACAACGTGGAAAAGATCAATATCAACGGCGCTGTTGCGGGTGAAACCTATACCATCACCATCAATCATAAAGGCAATTTACAAAGAGGAAGCCAGGCTTATTCGCTGATCATTAGCGGTGTAGGCGGACCTGTTTATTGTGCTTCCGGTGCAACATCCTCAACGGGTGCAAGAATCGACAGCGTTTCTTTCGGAGGAATTGCCAAACAGAATCCAGCTGGTTGTACAACTTATACCAACCATACATCAGTTACCGGTTCGGTGCAGCCTGCTCAGGTCCTGCCCATTTTTGTAGCATTGAACAGTTGTGATGCTGGTACTGCCAATAAAATAGCGAAAGTATTTATTGACTGGAATGCCAATGGAAGCTTTGATGATGCAGGTGAACTGGTGGCCACAAGCAATGTGATCGCAGGAAACGGAAGTTTCACTGCAAACGTAACAGCTCCTGGTAACATCAGCGTGGGCAATTCAACAACCATGCGCATTGTAATGGTAGAAACTTCTGATGCAAGCACGGTTACCTCATGCGGTGTATATGCAAATGGCGAAACCCAGGATTATACGATATCATTTACTGCACCTGCAAATGATATGATCATCACCGCTGTTGAAGGACCAAAAAACAATGCATGTGAAAACCCTTCCCAGTTTGTAACGGTGAAGATCAAGAATAATGGAACTACCGCTAAAACAAACATACCTGTAGCGCTTGAGATCAAAAATGGTACTACTGTAGTGAGTACGATCACTGGCATGTTTACAGGAACCATTGCGGCAGGAGCCACGGTAAATTATACTTTCCAGACACCTTATAACAACCAGGCAGGCAATACCTATACTTTTAAAGCAACTGTTTCAGACCCAGCTGACCAGGTGACTTCAAATGATGTATTTGAGACCAATGTTTCCATTGCACAGAATCCTCCGGCTCCTGCTGCAGGAGGCGTGATTTGCGGATCAACTGCCATGATGAAAGTAACCAACCCTGTAGGTGGTGCCCACTATTTCTGGTATGCGGATGCTGCTTCAAATACGCCATTTGCAACAGGCGTGTCTGCAACTACTACCAGCATTCCCGCAAATAATACTTTTTTTGTAGGAAGTGGTGCAAGAGGTACAGTTGGACTGTCATCTAAATCTGCTTTTGCGGGAGGTGGCAGTTATGTAAGCACCACCGATCTGACCACCAGCAATTACATGCGTTATACCAGTGCGGTTCCTCTTGTACTGGAAACTGCAAAATTGTATATCAAACAGGGCGGCAAGATCAATTTTATTGTAGGTACGCTTTCCGGCACTACGGTAAATGTCATTTCAACAACCACTATTGATGTTTATCCAACCAGTTCAAATCCTTCAGGAGGCAACCAGCCCAATGATCCGAACGATGTTGGCGCAGAATACCTGCTGAACCTGAGTTTACCAGCAGGAGACCATGTGATCCTGGTACAAACACTTGGTGATGCGAATATTTTCAGAAATGATAACCTTACCGGAAATCCTTACCCTTATTCTATTCCGGGTATCATTTCTTTCACCGGCAACAGTGCGGGCACTAATTTTCAGAATTTCTACTTCTACCTCTATAATATGAAGATCAGGACAACAGGGTGTATCAGTCCTAAAACAACTGTAGTTACGTCAGTTGCCCCTGTTCCTACTATTACTCAGGCAGGCGATTCATTAATGAGCAGCATTGCAGTTGGCAATCAGTGGTATTTAAATAATATATCGCTGAATGGTGCAAACGGGCAAAAATACAAACCGCTTGCCTCTGGAAATTACACGGTAAGGGTTTCCGATAGTTATGGTTGCGAAATGACATCTACCGTCTTCAACTTCATTGGAACTTCCGTGGTAAATCTTCCTTCATCGGAAATTGGGCTGACCGTTTCACCTAATCCAAACAAAGGAAGCTTTGTACTGAGGTTTAATGTTGAAAAAAGAGACGATCTTAAGATCGAGATGTTCAACATACAGGGGCAGAATGTAATGAGTAAATCATATTCCAGGTTCCAGGGCTTATTTACAGAGCAAATGAACATCAGGAATATAGCTGCAGGGCTGTATGTGATCAGCGTACGTCATGGCAACAAGGTTTATCATTCAAAAATTGTAGTCGAGTAATTCAGGCATCATATTTAAAAGGCCGTTCTTCCAAGGACGGCCTTTTTTTATGCGTTCTCCTGTTCATTTTGCTGGCATGTGTTTTTAGGTATTCTTATGGCTTTCCCAAACACCTTCAATAAACTGAAACCCATCAGATGAAAAATAAATTAATTGTGGCAGGTGCTGCTGCTTTAGTGGCTACACTTGTTATTACATTTTCCATTGATAAGCAAGAACCCCTAACGCCGGTTGTAAAAAAGGAGAAAAAAAGAAAGAGCGGCGCTCCTGCAGGCTATTTTGAAGCCCGTGCTTTATATGATCTTGAAACACTGAAAGATCCTGCTACCGGAAAGATCCCAAGAGGCATATTTGAGCTGGAAGCACAATTTGCGCGCACGCTTCCGGTTAAATCCGCCGGCGGAAACCAGGGAGGCACCGGAGTGGAACAGACAAATGTGAACAACGGTTATATTCCTGCCGGGCCATTTAATATTGGGGGCAGAACGCGGGCCGTTGCCTATGATGTGCGTTACAATGGTGGTTCCAACAGGGTGGTAATCGCTGGATGTGTGAGCGGTGGACTGATGCGCTCCACGGATGGCGGCATCAACTGGACCCTGGTGAGCCCACAAAATGATATTCATAACCTTACCGCGCTAGCTCAGGATCCCCGGCCGGGTTTTCAGGATATCTGGTATGCAGGTGGCGGCGAATTTCAGGGAAATACCGCCTCACAGATAGGTGCACCCTATCTCGGATATGGCATTTGGAAATCGACAGATAATGGAATTACCTGGAACAAGCTTACCCTAAATGTCACAGATCTGAATGGCGCCGTGCTTGGTGCAGGCCAACTGGAAATTTTTGACCATCCTTTTGATATCGTGCACAGGATCGTGGTGAACCCGGTCAATGGTCATCTTTATGTTGCCGGTCACCGCAGGCTGGTACGATCTACCAATGCAGGAACCAGTTTTCAGGTAGTGTTTGCGGGTTCAGCGGCGGCCAACAGTGAAACCGGCCAGATGGACATTTATATCAGTAATGCCGGCCGCGTATTTCTTTCCGTGAACGGCGGATATCCCGAAGCAGCGACCAGGGGATTATGGATCTCGAGCACAGGCGACCAGGGATCGTATGTACGCATTGCAGGCGGACAAAATCCAGGAGTCGATTCCGTCACAGGATGGAGAGGCAATTCAACCAATGGAAGGGGTAGAAGGATTCTTGTTACACTTGCACCTTCCAATAATGATATCGGCTATGTTTTTTATGAAAATGGGCTAAGCAGTGATCCACCTATTCTCCAGCCAGAGGCAGATCTCTTTCGCTTCGAGATCTCAGGTAGCAGTATCAACTGGAGCAACAGATCCCAGAACATGCCTGATTTTCCCGGTGGAAATCTTTCAGGTTCTGACCCACTTACAGTACAGGGAGGTTATGATATGATGGTGAGGGTGAAGCCCAATGATCCAAACACGGTTTTCATAGGCGGCACAAATTTATACCGGTCAACAGATGGCTTTACCACCAGCAGCAATACTGCCTGGATCGGAGGTTATGCAACCAATTTTACTTATGGATTGTATCCTGAAAGTCATCCGGACATTCATGAAGTAGCCTTCAACCCTGCAGACCCCAATGAAATGATCTGTGCCAATGACGGAGGCGTTCAGAAAACATTGAATGTAAACGCTACACCGGTTAGCTGGATCATGGCCAAATACCAGACACTTCAATACTATTTTGTAGCCATGGATCCTGGTGCAGGCAGAAACAATTTTGCAGGCGGGTCGCAGGATAATGGGGTGCGGCTGAGAGACAGGTTGGGAATTTTGGGCACACCACCTGCCGACAGCAATAACCATAGACTAATTTTTAGTGCAGATGGAACATCAGTAGGTTTTTCGCGGTACGACATGACCACCCAGCAGCAATTCCTTTATGGGGGTTACCAGTTAGGAAATATTTTCAGGTACAGGATGTTGCCTTCCACAAATCTTACCAACATAAGGCCCAATAACCTTACAACCAATCCTTTTTACAGTACGGGCTTTGGAGAGTTTGTGACCAATTTCAGGCTGAACCATGATAACACTGAAGATCTTTTTTATGTCAACTTCAACCGGCTGTTCCGAACCATTACAGCCTCCAGTGTTACAGCCGGAGGATGGGAAGAACTTACCGGTGTATCGAATGCAATAGGACTTGGAATTCCCACAAATCCCAATTCCATCCGCGCCATTGCCTTTACAAGGGGGCCTTACCATTCGCAACATGCGCTTTATATCGGCACCACTAATGGAAAGATTTTAAGGATTGATGATTCAAGGAATGCAGCTGCGGCAGCTGCACCGGCAGATATTACTCCTCCCCAGCTGATCGGAAATGTGCAGGACATTGCAGTGAATCCAAACAACGATGATGAGGTCATTGCCGTTGTTTCAAACTATGGGATCTCACTGGGAAGTTCATTGCAGAATATTGTAAATATCTGGTGGACGAACAATGCCAAAAGCGCTGCTCCAACATGGAGACAGGCCGAAGGGAATTTGGGTGGAACACTGACTTCAGGATTTATTTCAGGAAGGAGTTGCATTATCGCTACCAAGCTGGATGCTTCCAACAACCCTGTAACAGAATATTACGTGGGTACAGGCGCCGGTTTGTTCAGCACGGTTAACCTTGGACAAACATTGACTTCGGGCGCATCGCCGACCTGGGTAAGGGAAGGTGCCGGCACTTTAAATCTTGCAGTGATCGCTTCCATGGTTTACCGTCCGGCGGATAATGTGCTGGTAGTAGGAACGCATGGTAACGGGATGTATTTTACTTACCTGGGAACACCCAACTGGGTGCCTACACAATTCAATAGCGTACAACCGGTTACCAATGACAGGAATTTTATTAAAAATGTATTTCCAACAGTTTCCCGCAACCAGGTTTATTTCCAGACTGGAAACATGTTGGCTGTAAAAAAACTATTCATCGAGGTCACGGATATGAATGGAAAGATCATCCACAGAAGGGAAACCCCTTATTCAAATGGGAATATTGATCTGTCCGGATTTGCATCAGGACCTTATATTTTAACCTTGTATAGTCATGATGGAAGATTCCGGCATGTTCAAAAACTTTTTAAACAATAGCTTTATATCTGTGTCAATCCTTTCAATCTTTAATTATGAATAAATATTTCCTGCTTCTGGCGTTCTTATTCCTTTGTTTATATGCATCTGCACAAACACAAGGCAAATCAACCATCTATGCTTATAAACAGGATGTTTTGCCTGGAGCCAATCGAGGTGTAATTACCGAAGGAGGAAGTGAAGTGCAGGCGCAGGGATCTTCAGGAAAGAATTATTTTATTTATATAGCATCCTCTTCAAGAATTTACCCTGCAGAAATGTGGATCAACGGCGTTGCTTATTCTGTAAGGATGGAGATCATCAACAATACACCAGTGGAGATGGACCTTAGTTTCAACCAGGAGAAAAAGCAACTGGTGCCTAAAACAGCGCTAAAGGTATTAAAGCTTACACCGGCCCCTTATACTCAAACAAAATATTTTGGAGATATCAGTCGCATTGCTGCGAATAATGAGCTGGTGATCGTTTACAAACAGAATGGAAAATTTTTTTACAACAGTGTAAAAAACATGAAAGAACTCGAAGCAGCGGCCATGCAGTAAAAAAAGGAGGCCAGTAAGAATACTGGCTTCCAACCTAAACCGTCCGACTAAAATATATGAGGTTTTTACCTTGTTTTTTAATTAGGATATTATTTCCAACTACTGTGCCAATAGCCAAAAATTGTGGATAACTTAAAAACGTATATTTAGATACGGATCGTATTTCATAATCTGTTAAATAACTGCTATGGCATTGCTACCCTGGAGCACAGGAATCGTTACACGCATAGAAAACGAAACCTATAACACAAAACGCTTCTGGATACAAATACCTGAACTGGAATCCTTTGATTTTACACCAGGTCAGTTTGTTACATTGGACCTTCCCATTCATGAAAAACCAAATAAAAGATGGCGGAGTTATTCAATTGCTTCCTGGCCGGATGGAACCAATGTAATTGAATTGTTGATTGTTTTCCTCGAAACAGGTGCCGGCACCACCTACCTTTTCAATGAAGTACATGTAGGTTCTCAACTTACACTGCGTGGACCACTCGGCTTGTTTATATTACCCGAACCTATTCAGAACGATCTGTATTTTATTTGTACAGGAACGGGCATTGCACCTTATAGAAGTATGTTGCATCATATACAGCGACACAACATTCCACATAAAGACATTCACCTTATTTATGGAACCAGAGAAACAAAAGACCTGCTTTACCTTGAAGAAATGAGAAGGCTGGAAACTGAAATAAGCAATTTCCATTATGTACCTACTTTATCAAGAGAAAAATGGGATGGATGTTGTGGTTATGTACATGCCGTATATGAAAACCTGGTGCACCAGAAAATGAATGGAGCGTCTTCACCGCCACCTGCTCATTTTTATTTATGTGGCTGGAAAGTTATGGTGGATGAAGCAAGGCAAAGAATTACCGGACTGGGCTATGATAAAAAAGCCATACACCTGGAATTGTACGGTTAAAAATTATATCCAAGACTCACACCACCAAATAACTGGATAAGGTTTTTTCCAATTAAAGGACTGAATCCGGCTCTCCATGAAAATCCACCTTCCTTTGGCTGCCTTCTGTACATGAAAGAAACAGTTCCAAACAGCTGCGATTGTTTGCGGTCATAAAATTCCATGATGTCCATTTTTTTGGAAACATAAGTAAAACCCGCACCTGCTTCAAGCGCATGAGAAGAATTTTCTTTTCCAAAAACATAATTGAACTGCACCGGAACTGTGATGGCTGAAGTCAGTTCCCAGTTCATCTGTTGTTCTTCCTGCCATCCGGTAACGAATCCCAATCCTGCCCTGCCACCAAAGCCAAACCTGCTGTTGCTGAATCTTCGGTCAATGTTCAGGGAAAACATAATTCCGGGTCCGCCCCCTTCTGCAAAAAAAGAAGATTTGCCCTGTACCACGGGAGTATTATCGGATTGAGCGGAAGAAACCGTGGAAATAAATATCCCCATTATAAATGCAAAAATGTATCTCATAAGATTCGTTTAAAAAAGAATGCAGTCAGTAATCTGCACAATATAAGACTTGTGCTATGTAAAGAAAAAAAGGACGTATCGATTTGTGAAATGGTGAATGTTCAAAAGTCAATGGTCAACGCTATTTAGGCAAGTACAACCATTGACCATTCACCATTGACCATTCACTTACCTTAACACCAGGCTCACGCATCACACATCCATGGCTTCCTTAACAATATTTTTCACCTGGTCCAACGGTATTCTTTGTTGTTGCATCGTATCGCGATAACGGATGGTAACCATATTATCTTCTTTGGTCTGGTGATCTATGGTAACGCAGAAAGGAGTTCCCAAAGCATCCATGCGGCGGTATCTTTTTCCTATTGTATCCTTTTCCTCATAAAAACAATTGAAAACAGGCTTACAATCATTCATAAGCGATCTGGCAATTTCAGGAAGACCATCTTTCTTCACCAGGGGAAGTATGGCCAGCTTGATGGGTGCAAGGTGTACAGGGATTTTCAACACCACGCGGCTGTCCTTTTTTTCTTCTGTACTCAGATCCTGTTCTTCGTAAGCTTCACTCAGCACCATCATTACTGTACGATCAACACCTATGGAAGTTTCTACAACATAAGGAATATAATTTCCGTATGGTTTACCGGATTCATCGAGGTCATTATCGAAATACTGAATTTTTTTTCTGCTGAATTCCTGGTGTTTCTTCAGGTCGAAATCCGTGCGTGAATGAATGCCTTCCACTTCCTTAAAACCAATCGGGAAATCGTATTCAATATCACAGGCGGCATCTGCATAATGTGCCAGCTTCACATGATCATGAAAACGGTATTTTGATGCGGGAATACCCAGACTTAAATGCCATTGCATTCTTTGCGCCTTCCAGTGTTCATACCATTGCATCTGTGTGCCGGGCCTTACAAAAAACTGCATTTCCATTTGTTCAAATTCCCGCATACGGAAAATGAATTGTCTTGCTACAATTTCATTACGGAAAGCTTTTCCAATTTGTGCGATACCAAAAGGAATTTTCATCCTGCCTGATTTCTGCACATTCAGAAAATTTACAAAAATGCCCTGTGCGGTTTCGGGTCTTAAATAGATTTTATTGTCTTCTTCATCGGAAGAAACTGCTCCAAATTCGGTTGAGAACATCAGGTTGAATTGTCTTACATCTGTCCAGTTGGCGGTTCCACTTACCGAGCAGATGATCTTATTGTTCTCAATTAATTTTTTTATTCCATCAAAATCATTTTCCGCAAGCAGGGTGTCCATTTCTTTTAAAATGATTTCTGACTGGTCCTGGTGGCCCTGCTGTTCCAGTTCTTCTGCCTTCCCTTCAATGAGATGGTCAACCCTGTAACGTTTTTTACTATCCTTGTTATCGATCATGGGATCACTGAAATTGTCAACGTGCCCGCTGGCCTTCCAGGTAGTAGGATGCATGAAAATCGCAGCATCAATGCCCACA
>MWWA01000018.1_pt1 | contig 64287 bp, 54 predicted proteins | sample 1047341 | NCBI WGS metagenome assembly MWWA01 (sample SAMN06349978, study PRJNA376086) | soil metagenome | isolation source: MS5-1 sample Antarctic (ecotone) soil | place: Antarctica | collected 2015-01-13
TGTTGATGATTACTTAAACCGGGCCTTAGATTTTGCAGTTGCAATAACCTAATGGAGTTTCTTGCCGGACAGCAACGCTATGATAAATGCCTCTTCCACCTTTTTTCTTGAAAAAAAAGGTGGCCCCCCCTGCGCTTCGCTTCGGGGGCAAGCAAAAATTCAAGCGCAATCAATGCGCAACAGTCTGTTTTTACCAGATACCTTCGGATGATTGCGCAAGGGAGCGCACCGAAAAATGAAAACAGGTGCAACTCCATGCGATCTGATTGTGCAAGCGTTCTTCGCGCTGTATTGCTCCACCTTAGGGTTAAATGATTTCTTTGGAAAAATCAGGAGCAATAAGGCGCACACAACCACCCAAATGTTATAAGATTAGGCCTGGAATTTCATTTTATGAGGAAACCTGGATCTGTTTGAACCAGTACCTGCCTCTTGTTGCCCACAGATCGCGCTGATAAACGCAGAAAACCAATCTGCGAAAATCTGCGTAATCTGCGGGAGGCCTTTTTGTTGGAATTCAGCAGCGGGGCAGGTAGGAGGCCCGCCGGCCTGAGGCAAAATATCTTAACTAAAAGCGATGCTTAATTTTTACCGGACAACAGTAATTAATTAATAGGAACTTGAAGGGTATAGGTTCGGATTTACGCATCAAATTAATTATTAAAAAGGGCATCAAGGTTCAGTGCTTCCTGTAAGTTGGTTTTGCAAACGAAGATCATTATGGAGCCGATGCTGGATGACTGATACCTATTATGTTCTTTTCCAATTTCCATTGCGGCCACTTCGAGTGCTTTTTCATGGTAACGCCGGATGGTTGCGCGGCCCTCCAGCATTTTTGCAAAGGAGCGGAGGTAAATGTTTGCTGAATTTTCTATGCTTGCTTCATTCATTTCTACCATTTCATTGCCGGCAGCGGAGCGGAGTGATTCGTTATTGCTTTGCAGATTTTCTTCTGCCAGGCTATGAAAATTGTCTCCGATCCTTAAGGCAAAAATAGTGAGGACCAGGCTATCAAGCAGGTCGTAGCTCACTGCATTCATTTGAACATCTTTGAAACTGTATAATCCTTCAATTCCGGATAAAAGCAGGAGTGGATTCATATTCAATTCCACGGCTTTATTATGGATGGTTTCAAGAAAAGCCTGTTCATTCATACGGTAGGTTTTGCTGGAGGTGCAAGATAGAAATTGTCAGCCTGCCGGCCATATTCCGGAGGCTGACAATTAAAAAGGGCTATTAAATATCTGTATCCCTGTCAACAGTGCGGGTGGTAGTAACCCTGTCGCCGGTGCGGGTACGATTGCCGCCTAAAAGAGCAACCAGTAAAAGGATGAACAAAGCCGCAGCTACAATCCATACCCATGGAGCAGCGTACCAGTTCTCATTATTACTCACCTCAATATCCACTTTTCTCGTAGAAGTAGTAGTGGTGGTTTCTTCCTGCGCCCAGACAACCAATTGCACCAGGTTAAAAACCAGGAGACTGAAAAACATCTTAAGATTCATAGTTTTTGCTAACGTTTTCATGATTAATATTTTTGGTTCTTGAGTTAAATAAGTTCAACAATTAGACCATGCACCCGTTTCCACACCTGTTGTATAACCCACTGATTTTGAAGCATGGATTGAAAAAATGTGGGGAAAGGGGTATTAAACCAGCTTTTTATGCCCCGGGTGCCTCCACTGCTGATTCTTTTGCAGCAGGTACTGTAATTTCAGCCTGTTTTGCTTTATCTTCATTTTTTCTTTCCATATCCGCCCGTCAAACCATCCCTGATCTAAGCTTTAAATTAATACCCTTTCGTACATGAAAATTGTTTTTACGCTCTCATTCCTTTTTCTATTTATTATAGTGAAAGCACAGGACGGGCTCCCCGACCTTAGCTTTGGTGATAATGGTAAAGTAGTAACGGATCCGCAAACACCTGGTGTTGTAAATGTAGAAAGACAAAAAATTACTGTAATTGCGCAAAATAAGATCTACCAGGTTTTCAGCTTTTCTGTGATAGCCGGTGCTCCATCGGATTTTGGCATTATGCGCTATACTGAAGATGGAGAACCTGATCTGAGCTTTGGTACCAATGGTGTGGTGATCACTGACATGGGAGGAAATGATTTTGCTACCGCGCTTACGGTGCTCAGTGATGGAAGTTTTATTGTTTCCGGTTACAGCCTTGGCGGAACATCCGGCTCTTTTGCAATGGCAAAATATTCATCCACAGGGATACTCGATGGTGGATTTGGAACCGGAGGAAAAGTGCTGACCGCTATCGGCGACCAGGCACTGTCTTACGGGATACAAGTGCAGGCAGACGGGAAAATTATTCTTGCTGGTTTCAGCAGGCTGGCAGGTGTTAACCGGTTTACATTTGCACGTTATGAAGCGAATGGCACACTGGATACCGGTTTTGGAACCAATGGTATTACAACCCTCAATGCCGGTACAGGAGATTCAGGCGCTTATAGTCTGGCACTAAAAAGTGATGGTAAGATCGTTGCAACAGGTTATGCCCTTGATGCACTTGGTCAATATTTTTTTGCAGTTGTTCAGTTAACCACATCTGGTATTGCCGATGTTAGTTTTGATACCGACGGCATACAAACAACATCCATTGGTGGTGTTGACGATGCGGCAAGTGCCGTTCTGATCCAGGCTGATGGAAAAATCCTCGTAGGTGGACAAAGCCTGCAAGGAACAGATTATGATTTTGCCCTGGTAAGGTACAATGCCGACGGCTCGCTTGATAACAGTTTTGGAACATCCGGGGTTGCATTAACGGATGTCAACCTTGGATCTGACGATTTCGGAACCGCCATGGTTTTGCAATCCGATAATAAGATCCTGCTCACGGGTTATACCAATACAGGTTTCGGAACTTTTTCTGATTTTGCTGTTGTTCGTTATACTACAACCGGAATGGCTGACAATAGTTTTGGGATCGCGAACAATGGAATTACGGTTGTTGATTTTAATGCCGATGAGTTTTCTTACTCCATTGCACTCCAGGGTTCCTATATTTTGCTGGGGGGTTATAAAGGTGCAAGTCTGGCCCTGGCCAGGCTGAATAATTCCAACATCATACTTCCTGTACATCTTACGAAATTTGCTGCACAAAAAGAACTGCAGTCAGTTTTGCTTCAATGGACTACCACCAGTGAAATACATACCGACAGGTTTGAGATCGAAAAAAGTATGGATGGCCGCAATTACAACCGCATCGCTACAGTCAATGCGCAGGGTAATAATGCCTCCGGAATGGATTACCATTCGAAAGATCTTCAGCCTGCAATGATCAATTTTTACAGGTTAAAAATCATTGACCAGGATGGCAGCTTTACTTACAGTAAAGTTCTGGTGGTGCGCTTTGAGGAAAGAATGACCGTACAGGCATTTCCAAATCCTGTAAAAAATGACCTTAATGTGCAGTTTAAAGTTCCTGCTGGCAAAGTTGACCTGGCCTTATTTGATGCTGCAGGAAGACTGGTCAGAAATAGGCAGGTCACCAGCAATGGAAACCAGTTAACCGTGCTGGTAGATATGAGCGGATTGACAAGGGGAATTTATGTGTTGAAAGTTGGCGTGCAGAGTATAAAGATCATAAAGGAATAAATTGAAGGTTTAAAATAACAACGGTGATCGGAGCGGTCACCGTTTTTTTATTTGATTACCAGCTCCGGTTTATATTCGTTTCAAATTATCAGGTTCATCCAGAATTATTATTCATGTTTGTTTTCTTTTCAAGATTATGCACTACAACATCATTTGTTTTAATGATGTTGATTTTGAATGCGCAGGATACAGTAAGCACCAGGGACTCAAGAACTCAATACCCGCACTTTCTGGCCAATAGTTATTTCAGTGTCAATATGGGTTACATCAATTACCCGTTTACGAACGTGCACATGGAAAGCGGTTATTCGGCAGGTAAGGTGCACATTCCAAATTTTGGAGTAAGAATGATTATCGGCTATAGTTTTCTTCCTGGCCTTTCTGCCCAGATCAGTTATATGCGCCCCATTTTATGGGTGGAATACAAAGACATCAATGTAAACAATTCTACAAGGTCGGTTTACATGAATGTGGGCGGACTTACATTAAAATACAGGCATGCACTTTCAAAAAAACTTTCTCTTTTTGGTGAAGCAGGTTTAGGAATTGTTACCAGAAGCGGATTCCGTATCGATGACGAACCGGTTGTAACAGATGCGACCTATTCCACGGTTCAAACCGGAGTAGGTGTTGACCTTCATTTGAATGAGAAGTGGGACCTTGGATTCACCGGGGTGTACACACCAGGAAGATCATCTGTGAAGCAACCACCGGTAAGTTTTATTTCCGTTGGATTTCGATACAATATGCGGCCACTTTCACAAGAGAAAGTGATTGAAAACGCCAGCACCGGGTTGATCTTCCCTAAAAATTTGCTACAGGTAGGTTATACAACCAATGCTGCAGGTTATGGTGTGAACAATGCTTTGTCTGGAGACGGAGTACCTATTTTCTGGGGTGGTGATATTGAAATTGAAAAAGGTGTTTCATTGCATTACCTGCGCAATGTGTTTCATACAAAAAAAGTTTTTGCCCTTGATGTTGGTGGCGGACTTTCCTGGTGGCGCAGCAGTAAAAACAAAGATGCATTTTTTACATTGTCGCTGATGCCGGTATTAAGATTTACTGCAGTGAGAACAAAGCCTGCAGATTTTTATCTGTTCTATTCTGTGGCAGGTCCCACTTATATTTCAAAAGTAAAAATAGACGACCAGGTGAGTGGAAAGCATTTTACGTTTATGGATTATATGGGTATAGGAATGTTTGCAGGGAAGCAACGCAAGCTGAATGCAGAGATCAACATCAACCATTATTCAAACGGTAATATTTACGCGCAGAATCCCGGACTTAAAATTCCACTGACTTTCAACCTGGGCTACACCTGGTAATGATTTATGTGGTGGATAGATCAGCAAAGTTCCTTCCTGTAAGGACAGTCCTCTTTTAGTTTAGCCATTCTTCCTTCTAATTTCCAGACGATGAAGCAAAAAGCAGGACTTCAGCATTCAGCTCATTTGCAAAACCCTTACATTTATTTTTTTTACGATGGAGTTTCAGCATATTTATTCAGAAAAAAGAGTCGGTGCAGATAAAATTCCCGAGGGTCCGCGTTCAGGTTTCCAGCGCGATTATGACAGGCTGATTTTTTCATCCGCTTTCCGAAGGCTGCAAAACAAAACCCAGGTGTTTCCTTTGCCCGGCACCGCATTTGTTCACAACCGGCTCACACATTCCCTGGAGGTTGCCAGTGTAGGTCGTTCGCTTGGAAAGATGACAGGTGAATTGATCAGCAGCCAGTTTAAAACATCCAATGAAGATGCTTATGAATTTTACCGCTATGAATTGCCTAATGTAATTGCTGCTGCCTGCCTTGCGCATGACATCGGGAATCCCGCATTCGGGCATAGCGGTGAAAAAGCCATATCCGCCTATTTTATTGATCATGAAAATGAAAAAGTGGATGGTGCTGCACTGCGTTCCTATTTTAATAACAGGGAATGGACGGACATCACCAATTTTGAAGGTAATGCCAATGCCATCAGAGTGCTCACCCATCGTTTTCGTGGCAGGTTCGCTGGCGGCTTCGGGTTAACTTATACTACCATCGCTTCTATTTTAAAATATCCATGCGAGTCGATTGCAATTGATAAAAAATTCAAGCACCGGAAGAAGTTTGGATTCTTCCAATCAGAAAGAACCATCATTGAACAGCTTGTACAGGAATCAGGGATGATACAGGAATCCGCCAATCCATTTATATATAAACGCCATCCATTTGTTTACCTGGTAGAAGCTGCGGATGATATTTGTTACAGTATAGTGGATATGGAAGATGCACACCGACTTGGCATTTTACAGGAAAGCGAAGTATCAGGTGCTTTTCTCGAACTGGTGCAAAATATGCATCCGGCCACAGGAGACCGCGATAAAATTTATGGCAACTATAAAAAAATTGAGGACCGCAACGAGGCCATTGCATTTTTAAGAGCAAAAGTGATCAATATACTCACCAATGAAGCAGTCAGGGTATTTTATGAGAACAGGGAGCAAATTTTGTCTGGTAATTTTAATAACAGTTTGATTGACCTGATCAACGAAAGAACCGGAGCTTTAAAAAATATTCAGGAGATCTCCTATAATAAGATCTACCGGCATGATACGGTGATTCAAATTGAAATTGCAGGGTATAATGTGATGTCGGAACTGTTGGGCATTTTCATACCTGCGCTTTTAAAGCAACAGCCTTCGCATAAAGATCAAAGTGTTCTAAAGCTGATACCATACCAGTACACGGATTTTGAAACCTCAGATTCGGCCTATGAAAAAGTGATGGCTGCCCTTGATCTGTTGAGTGGAATGACAGATGAATATGCAACAGAACTTTACAGAAGGCTGAAGGGAATTGTGATCCCGGGTCATGGTTGATAAGGTTCACCCCTGAGCCATGCCATGGCTACTTCAACCGAATAAAATGTTTTAATGAAACTTGCATCTGGAACATCTTTGATGGTTTCATTGGTGCTGAACTGACTTAAAGCAGCCGGCGAATAGGTCCAGGCAAATTTTTTGATTCCAGCTTCCGTCACTTCCGGAAACCATTCAGTAGCCACCCAATGCGCAGCGGGCGTCCAGATTCCAATGACACTGGAGTTATCATTCAATATTTTATTAAAATTGAACTTTTTTGCAGCATCCAGTATTTGCATACAACCTTCCTTCACACTTGCTTCTGTCTGGTACCCTTTCCATTCAGCATAAATCCAGTCATTGATGCTATCCGCTTCAATTGAAATAAAATCCTGCTGAAAAATAATTTGTCTTTTTTTCCGGTCCTCCAATTCTTTCTGCAGTTCTTTATAAATTTCGATCTTGTCCCTGTTCGTCATAATAAAGCAGACAGATAAAAGATTGTACCAAAAATTAAAAGCGGTTTATTCACACTGCGAGCGAACCTGGAAACTGTATTATTTCAGGAAGGGGTAGAAATAGAAAAGCTTCTGGTTACAGAAGCCTCTATGGTTTTTCGATACTGGTGGTTGATTTCTTAAAGTTATTGGACCGGTGTTTTATTGGTTGATTTTAATTTCTAAGTTCAAGATAGAGTAGCCTAATGGTTTTTAAAATAGCTTAACCTGTTCCAAAGTAAAAATCAGGGATATGCACATGGCTGTTTTTCGTGATCCATGGCGGTTTTCACCGGCTGTGGCAATTTATCAACATTTTAAAAATAATTTTAATTAAGGCTGGAATTCACGCAAAATGCCAATTCATTAACAACTATATGAATAGGAGCGTAGAGAATCAAACGAATAAACAGTAATTATTTTTCCAGTGAAAGGGCTGTTTTGGATTCCGCTTTTCTTGGAATAGGAAAACGCACCTGCTGTGGCCTGGATTGTTGCTGATCGAGTTGATAGAGAAATTCGTACTTCAGAGAAGTATAGTGGGCAATGGCTTTTGCAAGCTGAAGCCCTTTGTATCCATCAAGAAATCCTAACTGGAAAACGTAAGACTTTACAGAATTAAAAGCAGGAGACAGGAATCTTTTTACAAAACCTGCTTTGATACCCTGGGAATAATATTTTTGGGCACTCAGTTTTGCATACAGCACACTTTTCTCGCGGTAATCCTGAAGGTCTTCCATGCTAAAATGGTCCATGCTACCGGCGATCTTTTTTACAAAGCAATCGCCTTGAAGTTTTTCATGTACGATGGAAAGATCCCAGCTGGCAAAATTTCTGTTATAAATGCGGATCACTTTATCAAAACCTGCAGTGCCAAACCTGATCTGTTTATGACCCATAAAATTATGACGCCTGAACTGGTAAAGCCTGTTATTGCATAAAGCAGTTTGCTGAATTTTCCTTGCTAGTTCCGGAGTGATTCTTTCATCAGCATCGAGTGAGAAAATCCAGTCATTGGCGGCATGTAAAGCACCGGTATTTCGACTAAAACCATAACCTTTCCAATCCATTTCTACAACCCGAGCGCCTGCTTTTTTTGCAAGGGAAACAGTCTGGTCGGTGCTTCCGGAATCAACTACCACAATATCACTTGAAAGTAATTGGGCGGAGCGGATACAGGCAGTTATGTTTTGAGCTTCGTTCCTGGTAATGATAACAACGGATATAGCAGCCACTGAATAAGATTTATCGGTTAGGATTCGTTTTCACTGCTACGGATGTTACCATCAACAGCATTTAGCAATTAGTCTGGTTCAAATTACGGAAAACTGGTTAATTAGCCGAAAAATAAGTTCGCCGTTTTTATTATTTCTATCTGGCCGATATTTCAGGGGGCAATAGGTAACTGGCAGTTAATCAACAGGTAAAAACCCTTATTGGATTGACTTTGCGCCTCACCAAATTTGGAATCGCCCTTCGTTGAGTTCATCCAGGATGAAAATTTTCATTAAATAAATTCCCAGAAATTCGGAGAATATGGAAGGTTTTTGGAGCGAATCGCCCAAATACTTGTTTCAAAAATTCTTTTTGACTAGAAGTATATTAAAAGGTGAAACAGGGCGCTTACTGCCTTGAATCAATGAACCAGGTTTTGGTTGGTTTGAAACCGGCTGGCCTTTTCCGGATGATTAATAAAAGCTGTACAGGAAGATTTGCCGGGATAGGAGCAACTGGAGATGTAGTGCCTTCTGGAAGAAGAGGTTGGAATGGTTTTTTCTTTACAAGCCCAACGCGGCATCAATTTTTGCCCTACTTTTATAAGCTGCCGGTATAACTGGTTAAAACCCCTCAACAACATGAAACAATCTACATTGCAGGAAACCAAATCGAAGGTTTTAATTATTGAAGATGAAGGAGATATGTGTTTACTCCTTAATATTTTATTAGATGGGAAAGAACTTGACCTCGACCACGTGAAATCCCTGGCTTCCGCAGAAGAATATCTGCTGGAAGGAAAACCCGATGTGGTGATCCTTGACAATAAACTTCCTGATGGCTTTGGGGTTGATTTTATCAGCCAGATCAAATCAAAAAATCCATCTGTTAAGATCATTATGATCTCTGGCTATGATGGTTCTGCCAAAGATGTGGCACTAGAAAATGGCGCTGATTATTTTCTTGAAAAACCTTTTACAAAAGACCAACTGTACCAGGCAATTAAAAACCTGATTGCCGCAGGGTAAGTTTTTTTTATTCTTCTGCTATTTTAATATTGAGTGGCATTTTTTATTTGATGTTTTTGAATTTTGGTCTTTCCCGGATCGGTCAAAATAAAAATTTGCAGATCCACCGGAACAACTAATTTAAAAAGGCAGCATCTATTCAAGGTGCTGTATTTTTTATTGAAACCTGTAATAAAAAGATTGAAAACAGGCAGGCCTGCTCTAAAATAAGGGAGCGTCTATTATCGCCCAGAGTAATTTTCTTTATGCTGTCATTTGAAGCAGCAGCCTGCATCATAAAATATTTTTTTGGCCATGCGATCTTATACATAAAATAAAAAACATGAAAAAGCTGCTTGCCCAGGTTTTACTGTTCCCTATTTTTTTTATTTCCAGTTGTTCAGGTCAGACGTCACCACCCTCTTCTTCACAACCGGCAACCCTAGTTGGAGGTGGTTGTGATGGTTGTGAGATTATGTATGTTGGAATGCCAGAACAAATTGGTGCATCCGATACTAGCGCTGCCTGGCAGGAACAGGGAAGGAAGATCCTAATAAGTGGAAAGGTTTTAAAAAAGGATGGACGAACACCTGCACCGGGAGTTATTCTGTATTACTGGCAGACCGACCAGACGGGCAAATATGTTGCGGGGGAATCGGGCAAGGATGCAGCATCCAGGCATGGAAGATTGCGTGGCTGGATGAAAACCGACCGGGAGGGTAATTATGCTTTATACACCATAAGGCCTGGGAATTATCCCGGCGAAAGTTTTCCTGCACATATTCACATTGCCATTAAAGAACCTGGTGTTTTAAATGAATATTACATTGATGACTTAGTGTTTGATGATGATCCTTATTTAAGCAAGGCTTACAAAGACCAGCAGCAGAAAAGAGGAGGTAATGGTATATTAAAACTTGCAAAAAGCGGGAATGTTGAAACGGCCACATATAATATCGTTCTGGGCTTAAATATTCCTGGATATCCGGCTGATTCATACTGAGGTGACTGATAATTGTAGCGGATTAATTTTTGCATTGATGACTGTTTGAATTGATGAAGTATTTTTATCAATATATAAATTGCTAGCGCGCATGCCCGAATTGCCAGATATCGAAATCTTTTCGCGCACCATTAAAAACAAATATGCCGGGAAAAAATTATTAAAGATCCGGCTGTTGGTTGACAAACAAACTAAAGATCCGCAAAGCGCATTGTCCTCAGCGTTAGAAGGATCCTGGCTCAGGGATGTTTACAGGTCGGGAAAAGAGTTTAGGATGCGGTTTTCCAATCAACAAATCCTTGGCATTCATCTAATGCTGACAGGTGATCTTTTCCCTTTTGAAAGAAAGAATGAACATAAATTCTCCATAGTGGAATTTAATTTTAGTGATGGCACCGGGATGGTTTTAACTGACAGGATGAGAAACGCACATGTTAAACTAAATCCTGAGGATAAAAAAGGAATTGATGCGCTGGATAAGGCGCTTAATTATAAAGCACTAAAAGAAATTTTAAATTCCAAAGCAGTTATTAAAAATGTATTGCTGAACCAGAACAAGATCCGTGGCATTGGCAATAGTTATTCTGATGAGATCTTATGGGCATCTGGGATCTCGCCGTTTTCAATAGCAGCAGCTCTACCCGATGATAAGATAAAGGAGCTATTAAGAAATATTAAGGCGGTAATGCGCAATGCAATCAGGCAGATTGAAAAAAGCTATCCTGAACGCATGCAGGGCGAAATAAAGGAGTTTTTAAAAATTCATTCGGGCAAAATAAAGACCAGTCCAACCGGGGCAACAATATTGAACGTAAAACGTGGCATGCTAAAAACATTTTATACGGGGGAACAGGTAGTGTACAAATAGAATGATCACCTCAGCCTTTGTCTGAACTCTTTAGGAGGCTTGGCAGGTAAATTGAATGTATCCTGGAAAAAATGTTATGAACGACAAAGAAAAATATGAAAAAGGGAAGGACAACCACGAAGATGCTATATTGCCACCAGATGAAGAAACCCTGCATACAACTGATCCGCAGGAAAATATGGAAGGGCCTGTGTCATCAACCGTGAAGGGCATTGGTGATGCTTTTGGAACTGGCAAAAGCAAAAAAGAGGCCGATGAGGAAAAAGAACGGAAGATGTAGGGGGCAAACGGTTTAGGTTTTAGGTGTTTAGGTTTTAGCCAATCACTGCTGTCCCTGGAAAAGTTTATAAGCCTCAGATCAGTCGCTGAAATTCAATGTGGGCTTGAAGGATGTTGTGTTATTAAAAACTAAACCTCCTTATTTGCTTGTCATTCATACTGATCCGCATTGATTGCTCTTGAATTTTTGCCTGCGCAGCGCAGGAGGGGCTCCACATTTTTTCAAGAAAAAATGTGGAGCCGCATTTAACCATGGGATTCGTATTATAATCCTGCGGAAATCGATTTCGGTATGGTTATGCCAATTCAGAAAATCTTTCCCGGACAATAGCTAAAAGCTATCAGCTTTCCACTATTTAAATCCAAATAGTAAAGGGAAAATGAACGTCACTAAAATGGTCCAAATAAAATAAATAGGCAGGAAGGAAGCAATGGATTTACCGACGGTTGCAATATTATTTTTCCCCTGCACCAATCTGAATAGTTTTGTGGTAACCAGGAATAGATGAACCAGGATCAAAACATTAACGCCGAGTATGGCAGCTCTGTTAGGTGTAATTCCCCATTCAGTGATCCTGAACAGGATCGCAGAAATTGCTATGCCATTTACAATAATGGTGATTGCTGATAAAAGGAAAAGGATCCATATTTCCGTGGCGGTTTTTGTCTTATCTGATTCAGAAAAAGAAAAAAAGATGATGCCCATTACGCCAATGAGCAGCACATTAAAGATCATCAAAAAGTCGCGGTCATTATAAGGGTCTTTACCTGAATAAATAATAGCTCCCAGGTAGATCACCAGCATGATCAGTACAAGAGGACAAAATATCGTGGCGATTACGGGTGATACTTTGCCTACAAGCTGAGGATTATTGCGTATAAGGTATGTGCCGATAATTGGTGCTGCAGGAAGTGCAAAGAGCACAATATTTTCAAAATAAAACTGTTCAATTTGAAATCCGATCAGTGAAAACAATCCAAGCGTGATAGCTGTAAGAATACCACCTGCGATCAGGATGAGGGCTGTGATGACCAGCAGGTCGCCGTTGTATTTCAAAAAATCAAGCCTTTTTTCTTCACCATGGCGCCAGTTGCCAGCAAATGCAAAACCAACTAAGCACCAGAGAAACAACACCAGGTGGATGCAGGACAAAATGGAAGTATCGCTTTGATTCATGTCTGGTATGGAATTAATAAATACAAGACCTGCCAGCGTGGCAACTGCAATAAAAATTATTTTGCCGGCAGGCAATTGATGTTTCCATGAAAAATAGGCCATCAGGAATGGGATAATGATAAAACCGATGTTTCTTGGATAAAAGAAATCTTCGCTGATATTGAATATGGCCGGCAATTTGGCAATGAAACCTGCGATCAGCGCCGCCAGGATGACAAATAATAACTCTTTACCCGATCCACGAATGATCTCCCTGTTTTGATAATTTAGTCTTTCATTCCAGAAGTCGGCAATGGTAATTCCCCGGAGTTCCGGGTAAATGGTATTAAATGATTGCTGGAATTGCAATTTGTTGTTGCGGTACAATTTTTCGAGCTGAACTGGGTTTTGCAGGTGGTAGCGAATTTCCTCTTTCATGTTTTGTGTTTTTTGCGGGAATAAAAATGTTCTTGTGAATTAATTCCACATGGTTCCATCCAAACCCAGGATCGTTCCCAGCCACAATCCAACGATATAAATAAAAAAGCTCAAGAGTGTGACTACTGTTCTGTTGAGGTATCCTGAGCGACTTAATTGATGCATAAAATAAAATAATCCCCCACCAACGGCACCAGCGAGGGGAACAATAATAAGCGGCCTGATCATCCAGAATTTAGGCCAGGATGGATCGGGGTCACCTGCTTTAAGAAGAAAGAGACTTATGAGCACAAGGGCAATTCCTGCACCTATTAAAACCGGTTTGGTCAATGATAGGGAGGCAGATAGTGATGCGGGGTTTTTTTGTGACATGATGATTTAGTTTTTAATTTGAATTCTAAAAGCACTTTGAATTTCAAAGTGAAAGACGAAAAAAAAGAGGCATTACTCCATACTTGACTATTCTAAAAGCACTTTGAAATACAAAGTAAATGGAATCTAACGGTAATTCCAACAATGTGGAAAATTATTTTTTGAGCTTTATGGATGCAGGGCGAAAAGAAAGAAGAATCGTGGAAAAATCCTGTGAAGCTTGTTCGGGCTTTTTAAAAATCAATATTTCAATTCCATTTACACCTTTCTTCCATTTATACCCCTAAATTTGATTTTACCCTTTTGCCAATGAAACCCTTTTCATCCGAACTCAAGCTTTCTGGCTTAGAGATGTTTGCTGCTATGCCTGGCAATAGCATGCTCCTGTTACCCGATGCTCCAAAATTCACCATCATAGCTGCAACTGAAAGTTACTACCTGGTTTCCAAAAAGATGGCAAACCAACTTTTGGGTAAGGGTGTTTTTGAAGCATTTCCAAATACACCTGACGATGCTGAAAGATCCAGTGAACTGCGCCTGTTTACTTCGCTTCAATATGTAATTACTAATAAAGAATCACATTCTTTACCGGATCACCGGTACGACATCGTAAATCAAAAGGGAATTTATGAAGAAAAATATTGGTCGGCCATTAACAAGCCTATACTGGATGAACAAGGTGCGGTGATGTATGTGATCCATACCGTAGTTGATGTAACAGAAAAACACAAGGCTGAACAAAAGGAAGAGAAAATTAAAGGGGTTCAGAAAGCTTATGATCTTTTCATGAATGCACCTGTGATCGTAGGCATTTTGCAGGGCGACGACTATGTGATTGAACTCGCGAATGAAGGGTTATTGGAAGTATGGGGCCGCAATGCAGATGTCGTGGGAAAGCCGCTGCTGCATGCCATCCCAGAATTGGCAGAACAGGGCTTTATTCAATTGCTGGACCAGGTGCGCACAACCGGCGATCCATTTTATGCTTATGAATTCCCTATTGTACTTAGCAGGAACGGCAGGGAAGAGACATTGTATTTAGATTTTGTTTATAAACCTATTTATGATGATGTAAAAGAAAAGGCAAGTGGAATTATTAGCGTGGGGCATGATGTTACGCAACAAGTGGTAGCCAGGCAAAAAGAAAAAGAAAGTGAAGCCAAGTACCGCAGCTTGTTTGAAACCATGGACCAGGGATTTTGTGTGATTGAAGTTCTTTTTGATGAAAATAACCAGCCTGACAACTACCGGTTTTTAGAGATCAATCCTGTTTTTGAAAAGCAAACGGGTATAAAAGATGCAGTTGGAAAAACCGTTCTGGAGCTGGTGCCTGATATTGAACATTATTGGATCGAACAATATGGTAAGGTTGCGCTGACCAGGGAAGGCATACATTTTACACAAGTATCTGAAGCGCTAGGAAGATGGTTTGAAGTTTTCGCATTTCCGATTGGGAGTAATGATAGCAGGAGAGTGGCTTTGCTGTTTACAGATATTACAGAGCATAAAAAAGCAGATGAAGCTGTAAAACAAAGCGAGGCCAATATCCGCAACCTGGTGATGCAATCACCCGTTGCCATGTGTATTTTTAGCGGTCCGGATTTTATAGTGGAAATTGCAAATGACAGGGTCTACGAGATCTGGGGCAAAGGGGAAAAAGAAATGCTTGGCCGTCCCGTTTTTGAATGTTTGCCGGAAGCTGCAGAGCAAGGGCTGGAAACAGTAATGAATAATGTTTATACTACTGGAGAGCGTTTCGTGGCAAACGAATTGCCTGTTCCACTCCCGAGGAATGGCAAAATAGAAACTACTTATTTAAATTTTGTTTATGAGCCTTTTATTGGTGCTGATAGAACCATAACCGGGGTAATGGCTGTTGCTATTGATGTAACAGACCTGGTAGTGGCAAGAAAGGAAATAGAAGAGAGTCATAAGGAATTTCAGTTTGTAACTGATTTTATGCCGCAGCTGATCTGGGTTACCCGGCCCGATGGTTATCATTATTATTATAACAAGCAATGGTACGATTATACAGGTTTAACCTATGACGAAACGAAAGGTGAGGGATGGAACGGTGTTTTTCATCCTGAAGACCAGGAAAGAGCATGGAAAATGTGGCGCCACAGTGTAAACACCGGAGCAGCTTATGAGATCGAATACCGTTGCCGGCGTTATGATGGGATGTACCGGTGGTTTTTAGGCAGGGCATTCCCGCAGAAAGATCAGAAAGGAAATATCCTGAAATGGTTTGGCACCTGTACTGATATTCATGACCAGAAATCCGTGGCGGACCTGATGGAAATAAGAGTGGATGAACGTACCCGGGAATTGAAACAGGTGAATGAACAACTCAAACAATTTACTTATGCTGCTTCGCATGACCTGCAGGAACCATTGCGTAAGATCAGTTTTTTTCTTGATCGTCTTATTGGAAACCTTGGTCCTGAAATAAAAGAAGAAAACAAAAAGATCACAGACCGGTTGCAACATACAGCCGGAAGGATGCGGAATCTAATCGATGATCTGCTGGCCTATTCCAATACATCATTTGGAGCAAAAGGGTTTACTGACATCGCACTTACCGACCTGGTAAAAGAAACCCTTGACGATATGGAAGCAACAGTAATAGAAAAAAATGCAGTGGTAAAGCTGAAACAGCTTCCCACATTAAAAGGTGACCATCGGCAGTTACGCCAGCTTTTTCAAAACCTGATCAGCAATGCATTAAAATATCATAAAAAGAATGAAGCTCCGCTTGTGCAACTTTCTTCTAAACTTGTTGTGGGCAGAGATACCGACGCGCCTATTCCCGAAGAAATCAGGAATGAAAAATTTTACCTGATCGAAGTGAAGGATAATGGAATTGGTTTTGATCCTGATGATGCAGACCGCATCTTCAGATTGTTTCAACGACTGCACGGTAAGGCAGAATACGAAGGCACCGGAGTGGGCCTGGCCATTGTTCAGAAAGTAGTGGAAAATCATAATGGCTTTGTTTGGGCGGAAAGCAAACCGGGAGAAGGTTCAAGTTTCAGGATGTTGTTCAGGGTTGAATAAAAGTATCGTATGTAGCCCCTTTAAGAAATTAAGGAGCCTGGCAACAAACCCATTTCATCAAATTATTAGTGATCACTGTAAATTTTCCTTTTTCGCATAAGGGAAAATTTATTATGCTCGTTTATTTTAATTTGAATTATAAGGTAATGGAGCATGAATAATTTTAATCCTGATCATCACTTTAGCTTTTGCATCATCATATGCGCCGGTATAGCGCCTGGTTGTGGTTCCCTCGATAATTAATTCCTCACCATTTTTGGCATCAAACACAATTATGCCGGGATTGGCCTGGTCTTCATACAATACTAATTTTTTTGTGATGAAATGTATACGGCTTGTTTCCCTAAACTGTTTCTCCATTATCTGCAATGTCAGTTTTAGATCAGGGTTCATCTGGAATGTATTTTTATGGTTTTCATCCATTAAACCAGCCTCACTCTCAAGGACTTTTAATTCATGGGGTAATTCATCCTCATCTAGTAACGAATGAGACAGGATGTCAAAATTAACAGTGATTTCTCTTTTGTCTTTATTGCCATCATGCTCATTATAGATGCCCGCAATTAGGATGGTATCTTCTGTTTCATTTTCACAGAATCCAATAGAAGTCACGGGAGAATACACATTGAAGCCTAACCCGGCCAGGTTCACTTTTTCCTGCACACATACTTCATCGCCATTACCATCGGTTTTAGTTTTCAATTCTGTCCCATAGCCTTTCGAAACAATAATTGGATACTCCAGAGGATATCGGTAATGATATCCGGTAGGAATAAACGACGCGATCTTCTTTACATATTCATCCGTTGGAAAAAAATGAAACCGGCACCCTATGAGACCCAATTGCAGATATTCATCCTGCTTGTTATTAGCGGAGAAATTCCCTTTTGCAACACCCTCTTCACAACCAGGCCACTGCCCCTCATAATCGTATTGTACTTCAAGTTTAAAACGGTTGAAAGCAACCATCTGATCAAAATAATTTGAAAGGCCAAAGTCAACCTCCTCTTCCATTCCAAGTAATTGTCTTTGACGTTCAATCGAAATATGAAAGGGAATATTTAATATTACATTGTACCTGCGCTGTGCGATTTGTTGCTTAAGGAAATTGTCATATAGATCAAACAGTGATCTGATCTTTTCCATTGTTAATCCTACATTCTTCTCGTCTGTAGTTGCATCCAATAATTGTTTTTGCCTTTCAATGCCAAGGACCACAGGGATAATAGAAGAAATCCGTGAGAAATCATTTCCGTATTTTCTTAAAAGGAGTTCTATTTTATTTCTAATACGTGCATAGCCAAACTCCATAGTTTTCTCAACATCCTGCATAATAGTTATCGCTTCAGGTGTAGCAGTAAGGTTTAATTGTTCCAGCTTACTGATAATTGCCAAAGAAGTATTTATTATTTCGTTCTCATATTTTATAAAGGATTTTTGCCATTCTGCTACCTGCTCATCACTATCTTTTCTGGCATTGCTATCACAATTAAAGTTCATGCACGAACCAAAATCGGTAATGGGAGGCGCTGGAAAATCAATTGATGGATAGGCTTTTGCTTTAGCCATAAGCTCCTTATAGGAACGAAGAATATATTCCGGGATGGCAAATTTTAATGAAATTAAAGCAGCTGCACTGCCTCCTGTTCTTTGGTTAGAAATATGAAATACGGTTGTTTCAATTTCTGGTAAAGTAATCGTATTCGAAAGTGCCCTACTGTATTTTTCAGCCAGTGCATCATATTCAGCCAGCGCATTTACTATGGCGGGATAAAACGTCACATTTCCAGGGCGGGTCGCAATTTTATCAAAAAATGCTGCTTTCCTTTTAGCCGTTTGCTGCAGTTCTTTTACCAAAGGCTGAAAAATGTCTTTTTTTATAGGGGGTTGAACAATTACGAGATTGCGTTTACTGCTGTATAATATTAATCCTGCATCTGGTGTTATCAATATGCTATCGTTCAATTTTTTCCCTTTATACCAAAGCATCCTGTCTTTTGCTTGTGCAGGCAGGGGGGCTGAAACGGTACCTTTATAGGGGATAGTAATAATAGGGGTAGCAAAACCTGATGGTGATTTTGTGACAGCTGTTTCCACTTTTTCCTTTGCAGTTGCAGGATGATTTTTGTTTGTGCAAATGCCGATACACACAAGACAGTTGAAAATACGAGGAAGAGCTTATTCATTGTTTAGAATCAGGCATGAAAAATTATTGTTTGATAAATTCTACGCGACGGTTATTCGCTTTTCCTTCAACAGTAGTGTTTTTATCTACAGGTTGCGTTTCGCCTTTGCCTTCTGTAATTAAATTGGATTCTGATATATCATGTGTTTTAACCAGGTAATTCTTTACTGCAGCGGCTCTTTTTTCTGATAATGAAAGGTTGGTTTTTTCATCTCCGTCACCATCTGTATGTCCAACGATTTTTACTTTTATCTCGCTGTTCTCTTTAAGCACTGTGGCAATATCTTTCAGTGCACCAGCAGATTCTGGTTTGATCCTGTCGCTGTTTACATCAAACAGTATTCCTCTTGTAACAAACTTGCCTTCTGTAATGAGTTTGTTGCGCGTGTCAGCCGCACCAATTGCCATGCGGATATTGCTCAGGAGATAATAGTCAGCTTCATTATAGGATCCCTGCATGGCAAAGGTTATGGCATTGTATTTACCTCCCGTTGCAAAAGCCTTAGGAATATCAAATACCTTTTCGCCATTTATATAAACTCTTAAGCGGTCTTTCTGGCGCCATAGCGCAAAGTGGGCAAAGCTATTTTTTTCATTGTCCCATCCTTTAAAATCTACATCGTTGTTAACAATATAATTGCCATCAGTTGCGGTTTGTATTTTTGCATTTGCTGAACTCCGGCCATTGAATGGCTTAAATTGCATATGTAGGGCATGGCCGTGTTTCCAGCTTACGTAATGATAAAAGTCAGTAAAATCTTTATCCCTGCTTTTTAAGTTGGCGATGTTAAGAACAAAATTGCTTCCATCAAATCCATTATTGATACCCAGGTCGAATTCCAGTGTGGCATTATCAGGAATAGTGGTAATGAATTCAGGCATCCAGACCCCTTCTTTATTAATCTTCAGCCATTTCCCTTCTTTAAGATTGATTGTAACTACTTCTGCAGTAGCATTGGTATTCCAGCGCTCAGGAAAATCGCCTATTTCAGTCCCACTAAAGTCTTCGTATCCTACTACTTTTTCCCCCGGAACAAAATCATACTTGCTGCTAAAGGTCAAAGCGTTTAGTTTTTCTTTTGTACCATCCTGGTGCTTTACTTTGACATCCCCGCCTGCGTCCTTTTTTATTTTTATGCTATCCTCTATTTTTTTCTTCGTATCTCCATCACCATCTTTTTTTATTTTGGTTTCTGCCTCAGCTTCGTCCAGTGTTTTATCCATCGCTTTATCTACTTTGTTATTCACGCGCTGGTTGACCTTCTGTTTTGCTTTATCACGCATGTTTTTTAGTACCTGTGACTGTAGGGTAGAGGGAACAAAAAACAATCCTGCGCACAGCATCAGTAGGAAAGACATTTTTTTCATATTGAATGATTTTGCCTTTCAAAGAAAACGAAAAAGGCTACACTGGCCTATCGGATAAACATCTGATTTTGAGGCAAATCATCTATTTGTTTTGCAGGATCTTTGCTACGGCCTGTGATTTGGAGTTCACATGAAGTTTGTGGTAAATATGACAAATATGTGTGCGGATGGTAGAAATGCTGACAACATATTTTTCCGCTATTTTTTTGTAACTCAGTCCATCCACCAGCGAATATAGAATTTCCTTTTCCCTGGAAGTTAGCTGGAACTCATTGAGGTTTTCAGAGGTTTTTTGCTGGAAAGAAGATATAACTTTTTTAGCAATACTCGGACTCATGGGTGCACCGCCGTTATATAATGCTCTTACGCTTTCCACAATTTCCTGGGGCGATGTTTTCTTTAGCAGGTATCCGGAAGCCCCGGCACGGATGGCTTGAAATATCTTATCTTCTTCTTCAAACACAGTAAACATGAGCACCTGTACATCACTGAAATTGGATTTCACTGTGCGTACTCCTTCGATGCCACTGATATTGGGTAGACCTATATCCATTAGCACGATATCCGGATCAACTTTTGAAAGTTCACTAACAATATTCATTACATTGCCCAAAGAGGCAACACAACGGATATCCGGCGTATGATTAAACAATTGCTCCAGGCTTTCCCGGAGATTTTTATTGTCTTCAACAACAGCTATTTTAATCATAATAGACAAATATGCGTCATTCACCACAATTTTATAATAGGATGTTTATTTGATTTTTGTTTCCAGCTGAATTTTTGTTCCCAGTCCTTTACCTGAATGAATACGAAGCAAAGCATGCATTTTTTCAGCTCTCGTTCTCATGTTAAGCAAACCATTCCCCGGGGGCGTTAAGCTGGTATCAAATCCTTTTCCGTTATCCTCTATATGGACTTTCAGGATTCCACCAGCCCCCTTGATGTGAATCAGGGCATGTGAACAATCCGAATATTTTACCAGGTTGTTAACTGCTTCTTTTATTATCAGATATAAATGTTGCCTGAATTCCATGTTAAGGACCATTGATTTTAAAGCATCATCAATATCAATGGTATAGTCAATGTCTTTTGCTTCAAATAAAGGCCCCGCAAATCGCTTGATGCGAAGTGCCACTTCTTCTATAGTATCTTTCTGCGGATTTACAGACCATATTATATCATCCATTTTTTCCATTAAGAGAAGCGAGCTCTCTTTAATCTCCTTAATATTTTTTTTTGACTGGCTAAAGCTTTCTTCCTGTATGGATACTTCACTCAATATAGAAATGGAACTAAGCGTAGACCCGATTTCATCATGTAGATCAGTGGATATGCGTCTGCGTATGCCCTCGACCTTTAGTATTTGCCTGATACGATATTGGTAACCGGCATAAATTAAAAATGATAAAAATGCAATACCAAGCGTTATAAACCACCATTGCTGCCAGAAGGGTGCCCTGATCACAAAATCAATTGTAGCAGGCTTTAAACTTTTTACTCCATCTTTATTTATAGCAATTACCTGGAATTGATAAGAGCCTGGCGGAAGGTGATAGCTTACAAAATTCCGATCGGTTGGCTCACTCCAGGGTTTATTTTGTCCTACCAGGAAATAACTGTAACGAATACCTTCCCCTTGCAGATTGACACCTGCAAATTCAAAATCTATAACATTACTGTCATGCGCCAGGCGTAAGCCGGCAATATTAGCAGTATATGGTATAAGGGTGGAGTCAGTCAGGCCATTAATTCTAATCCTGGTAAAATATACAGGAGGCGGTGTTGTGTCACTCAGGTCTTTTTTTGGAAAGTACTCAAATAGTCCCTCATCCGTACCGCCCCATACTACTCCTGTGTCAATAAGTAATGCGTTGGTGGATTTTTCAACTCCATCATGAGAAAGGTTTACATTTTTAATTACCGGTTTTGCATAATTACCTTTTTCAATAATGTTTACGCCTTTATTTGTTGCCAGGAAAATATGATTGTTATGATCAACAGAAATATGTTTCACCCAGTTGCCGCTTAATCCATTGGTGGTATTAATGTGCCATTGTTTTGAATCTTTTACAGAAAAAATGTAAAGCCCATTCGTACGGGTACCAAAGAGCAGGTTGCCATTCCTATCTGTAGCAACACACCTGATACGAAGATCATTGAAACCCGTTTTTGCAGAATATTCTTCTATGTATTCGGGTTGTAAGCCATTTAGTTTGAATTTTATAAGGCCATAGCTGCGGAAGCCAATCCAGAGTAAATCGTTTCTGTCTATTTGAATTGCATCTATATAATCTTTATGTGAAATAGGGAGTTGAATTTCTTGCAGCTTTCTATCAAGAACGATGAAAAGCCTGCCATTTTCTGTACCAAACCACAGGCGTCCATGTCGGTCTTCATAGCCCCTTGACGTAACAATTTTATATTTACTATGAATGTGTTTTCCCAGTTCAACCACACCGGATTCGGTTCCCGCCAGCAGCTGTCCGGATTCCGTTTTCATCATCCAGGGTGTGTAGCCGATTTGCCGCCCTTCGGCCGTTGTATAATTTTCATATCCTTTAGCTGTTTTTTTGCTTAAGCCGTTATAACTACCAAACCACAAAGCATTATTTTCATCTTTCCCTAAAGAAATAGTCATTGCATTTATGCCGCTATTGAGTAAATCATGCCAGGCGTAATGTTCATTTGAAAGGCTGGTTAATCCTGATGTTGATAAAAACCAGGTAGTGCCTGCATCACTGTAGATATTATAAGGAAGAGGCAATCCATTTGATTCATCGTACTGCACAATTTTTTCACCTGTTATTTTGTACACCTTGTCCGAAATTGCCCAAATCTCCTTTTTTTGTGAAATAGCAATGTTGCTGATTTTTTTTCCTTTAAAAAAAATTTGATCATGCCTGTTCTGAATTAATGAATTGATATCCCGGTATTGGTACAATCCTTTGTTGGTGGCCACCCATATCTCAGTATTGTATAAAAGGATCCTGGAAATTTGATGGTCCTTTAAATGCACGGTAACATTTTTTAAAGAATCGCCATTAATCAAACAATGATAAAGGCCCTGTTCATGCGCTAATAGTACTTGTCCGTCCTTAATTTTTACTATAGAATTGAAGTTTTGATTTGGTAGTATATTCCGGGGATCGAATTGGCGGAAACTGTTTTTATCAAACCAGTAGAGATCTTTATCGGTTGAAACTATAAATTTTTTTTGATCATACTGCAAAAGGTGGAAAGCACTGTTCTGTCCTGAAACCAGTTGGGAAGGTGCGGGCAGGTAGTTTATAAATTTTCCATTTTTGTAATGATAAATGCCATTGTAAAATGTAAGGACCCAGATATCTCCGTTCAGATCTTTATAAAAATTGTTTACATATAACTGCCCGGTTTTAGCTTCAATAGGAGGGTTATAAACATGGGTCCCATCAAACCATTTTATTCCAAAGGGCGTTCCGATCCATAATAAGCCTCTGTTGTCCCTTGTGATAACAGAAACAGGTTCATTCAGGTCTTTAATATTTGCATAGCTTTTAAAGGGCAGTTTTTGTCCATTAGCAAAACAAAAGAAGAAAAGGAAAAGCAAAAACAATAAGAACCTGGACATATATCCCAAGATACAAAACTAAGGGAAGTGCACGGAGCCCTTTCGATATTTTGGTTCCTGACATTGGGTCATTATTCCTAAAATATGTGCAGGATATTTAAGAATTCAATCTGATATAAAGTTTCCTGTAGGAAAATTGTAAATTCCAGGCGCTAACCTACGAAATATCAAATGTTGGAGTCCATAATTGCAAGTGTTCAACAACAGTAAACCTATTCAACGTAGTGCCAAATTTAGGCTGATGGAACACAGAATGCCGCCACTACGCCAAGACGGCATCGTTGTGCGCTATTGATTAACCTTGATGAAACAATTAATAGTTTTCCTAAGGATCATTTTGAAACAAGCTCAATTAATCGAATTCGCTTTTATATTATTTGTAACGAATTCAGAATATCTTTTTAAAATTTTGTAATTTGATGGGCTACTCCGCTTTAAGGCCTCGAAATATAATTTTAAAAATATCCATTTGGGTATAGATCATCTTATTTATGAAACTTACCTTCTTTCTACTCGGATTTATCCTTATTTCTGTTTCTTGTTGGGAACCCATTTCCAAAGCCACTGTTTTAAGTCCTAATGCCAGTGTAAATGCCATCCGTACCGGTGCAGAACAAACGGATCAGTACCTTCCATATATCAAGGGAAAAAGGGTAGCGATGCTCGCCAATCAAACCACAATAATAGGGCAAAATCATCTGGTGGACAGCCTTCAAAAGTTGGGTATCCAGGTAGTAAAGGTATTTGGTCCGGAACATGGATTTCGTGGACAGGCCAGTGCCGGTGTGGATGTAAGGGATGAGGTTGATTCCAAAACTGGTATTCCCGTTATTTCGCTATATGGATCAAAAAACAAACCCACCAAAGAAGACCTGGCAGATGTTGATGTCATGATTTATGACTTGCAGGATGTTGGGGTTCGATTTTATACGAATATTAATGCCCTAAGCCGGTTAATGGAAGCATGTGCGGAGAATGGCAAAGAGCTCCTGATCCTGGACCGCCCCAATCCCAATGCATATTTTATTGACGGCCCCATTCTGGATATGCAGTATAAATCTGGAATAGGCATGTTTCCGTTACCAATTTCACACGGCTTAACAGTCGCTGAATTTGCCCAAATGGCAAATGGTGAAGGCTGGTTAAAGGATAAAATGGTTTGCCGGCTTAAGATCATAAAAGTGGCCAACTATACACACGATATGCCTTATGATTTACCGGTTAATCCTTCACCCAACTTAAATACCGCTCAGTCTATTCTCCTATATCCTTCCACCTGTTTGTTTGAAGGTACCTACCTTAATCATGGTCGGGGCACCCTATTCCCCTTTACGGTAATTGGTAGTCCTCATCTTAAAGGAAAGTATGCGTTCAGTTATACACCAACGGGTATCAAAGGCATGGCTGAAACCCCGCTTTTCATGAACCAGGTTTGTTATGGCCTGGACTTGCGTACTTATGATGTGGAGCAGTTACGAAAAACAAAACAGGTAAATCTTCAATGGATAATAGAATTATACCAGGCTTCCCCAAACAAAGAGCAATTTTTTGCTTCGAATCTAAGCAGAGAAATGGGGGTGATCGAAAGACTCACAGGCTCTGGCTTATTCCGCCAACAGATCATCAATGGCGTTTCAGAAAAAGAAATTCGGGCTAGTTGGGAACCTGGATTAAGCGAGTATAAAATAATGCGAAAAAAATACCTGCTATATCCGTAAGAAAGTTTAGCCAAATGTAATTGTTAGAGCCTGTATTATATGGAGGCAATTGCTAAATTGGTGGTGTATCCTAATCAGATATTAAATAAAATTGAGAAAAAATGATATGAAACAGTTCCCTTATTTTATCGCATTTGTTGCAATAAATATTTCATTTCTGTGGAATGGTTTGATTGCTCAGGATATAAAAAAAGACGCTCACCCTGGGAAATTCTATACCGTTGAAAAAAGTTATGAGAATAGTAATGTAGATGGCTATAACTTATATATACCCAATTCATGCACCAATGATTCTAAGGCGTTTCCCATTATAATATTTCTTCAGGGTGGTTTGGGAGTTGGAGGAAGAGTAGATGCGATTTTTAATTGGGAACTCCCAAAAGAATTAAAAGAAACAAGGGAGTTGGGAAGTGAACTTAAGGAATTAAAGCTGAATACCTTTATCTACGTAATGCCCCATATATCGAGTGGTCAATACTATGAAAACGCAGATGCAATAAAAGAAATAATTTCAGAGGTTTCTAAAAATTATAATGTTGATGAACACAGAATCTATTTGACAGGATTAAGTAAAGGTGGCCACGGAACCTGGGGTGTAGCAAGTAAAATGACGGAGATTTTTGCTGCAATCGCGCCTATTTGTGGTGCTGCTTATGGGATTGTTGACTATAGGAATTTGACGAAAATCCCTATTTTGACTGCCCATAATATTTTCGACCATAGAGTTGATTATAACCAAACTAAAGGTATTGTTCTGAAAATTGAAGAAATATCCGGTAAAAAGTTTTCTCAATCAAAAACAATTTCTGAAGTGGATTATGGAAATAACGATTTGATATTTATTTCTGGGGAAGGAGAGCAAAAAGGCCATGATGCTTGGACGGAAGTGTACAATAATGTAAATTTCTACAAATGGTTATTAAGATTTAGAAAAGAATAACGGCATACTACTAAAGCTTATTTGCAATAGTGGCTGAAGGAATAAACAGAAACAGAACATCTTTAATCCGCTTTTGCTAAATGGTAGGTTGTTTAGTAAGGACAAGGCGTTCGTACGAACCCAAAGAGGTAACTCCCTATTCGCTGAAATATCGCCACAGAAGCGGCTGTTGGAAGAAAAGAAAAAAGGCAAATCTGAAAAGAATTGCCTTAAATCGTATTCTGTGCCCAGGACTGGAATCGAACCAGCACATCCTTGCGAACGGCAGATTTTGAGTCTGCTGCGTCTACCAATTCCGCCACCTGGGCAGTTGGGGAGCAATGTTACAACTTTCCCCCGAAATCTTTTACCGGGAAATTAAATTACTACCTGCAACAATTTTTCTTTTTAAACAGCCACCCCACCATCTTTACCAACTTCATGATCATCTGCGTCATAAGGCAAATTTACCTCAGAATCTACCCAGATTTTCCAAACCCTTGCTCCTTAATCTAAAATCAGGCATTTTTGTGCCTATTTTATGATCACACTTGGATTGATACGCGAAGAAAAAATTCCTGCCGACAACCGCGTGGCTCTGACTCCAGCACAATGTAAATGGATCATGAGGCACCACCCTGAATTTTCCATTAAAGTGCAAACTTCACCTTCACGCAGCTTCCTGGATGCTGAATACCAGCGTTCTGGTGCTGAAATTGTTGAAAACCTGAACGACTGCCAGGTGATCCTGGGTATCAAAGAAATTCCTCCCGCCCTGATCATGGAAAATAAAACATACGTTTTCTTTTCGCATACAAGAAAAAAACAACCCTATAACCAGCGGCTGCTTCAAACCATCATCGAAAAAAAATGTACACTTATTGATTATGAATGTATGGAACACGAAGATGGCCAGCGCATCATCGGTTTTGGATTTTTCGCAGGCATCGTTGGCGCCCATAATGGGGTGATGGTTTATGGAAATCGTACGGGTACGTTTCACCTGGGAAGGGTTTTTGAACAAAGGGATTTTAAAGAATTGATCCATGGTTATTTCGGTTTAAAAATTCCCAATATCAAAATTGCCGTTACGGGTTCTGGCCGCGTAGCGCATGGCGTACTGGAAGTAATGAACCTGATGGGCATTATTGAAGTGGAGAAGGATGAATACCTTAAGCGCTCGTTTACTTATCCCGTTTACGTGCAACTTAAAGGCGCAGATCTTTACCGTCATAATGATGATGGCAGTTATAAACGGGATCATTTTCATACGCATCCGCAGGAATACATTTCCTGTTTTCCTGAATTCATTCCTCATACCGATATTTTAATGAATGGTATATACTGGGATAGCAATGTGCCCAGGCTTTTTGAGGCGCCCGCTGTTCATGAAAAGAATTTCAACATATCGGTCATTTCAGACATTACAGATGACAGTCACGGTTCTGTGCCTGTTAACCTGGGCGATCAAACCATAGATGATCCTGTGTATGGTGTAGACAGGCAGACACTGGTAAAAACTGCTCCTTATCTTGATACTTCCATTGATATCATTGCAGTGGGGAATCTTCCAAACGAATTGCCGCGTGATGCCTCAAAATATTTTGGTGAGCAACTGATTAAATACATCCTCGGTGATTTGTTGGTTGATGGTTCTGATATTATTGAAAGGGCTACCATTGTGAAGCAGGGAAAACTTACGGAGCGGTTCGGGTATCTGGAGGAATATGCTGCAGGAATTGACAATTGAAGTGTATAATTTATGTTTTTGAACTGGATGGGGTTAATGGGTTTTTTGGTTTTTTTTGGCTCGAAGGCGCGAAGGCACAAAGAATGAACCACGGAGGCACTGAGAGCACAGAGATTCACGGAGTCGATTCAACAACAATTCAACCATTGTTCAACAACCGTTCAACCAAAATAAAGTTTTTTTGCCGCGAAGGCGCGAAGGCACAAAGAATGAACCACGGAGGCACAGAGAGCACGGAAATTCACGGAGTCGATTCAACAACAATTCAACCATTGTTCAACAACCGTTCAACAACAATTCAACATCCGTTCAACCAAAATAAAGTTTTTTTTGCCGCGAAGGCGCGAAGGCACAAAGAATGAACCACGGAGGCCAGAGAGCACAGAGATTCACGGAGTCGATTCAACAACAATTCAACCATTGTTCAACAACTGTTCAGCAACTATTTAACACTCATCCAACCCCAATCACAGTTCCAAATAGTAATCCCTCAACAGTGCTTTAAATGCTTCTGTATACGATCCATCTTCTTTCCTGATGTAAAAATCTTCCTGTACAATTTCCTGGTACTGATGTCCGCCCTTCACTAAGATCCTTGTGGGCTGATGTTTATTGGAATGATGTATGTTGATGCACCGATGCATGAATAGTTCGGCGGCGGCAAGCTGTGAAATGATTTCGTTCTTTCTTTTATATGGGAGCAGCAAAAAAAATAATCCCGTTGGTTCCAGGTTTTTTTTGATGTATTGAAAAACATCCACCAGCTTCAGTTCTTTGCTGTGATGGGCTTTGTCTTTTTCATCTCGTCCCGACTGCAATTCATTTTCATAAAATGGAGGATTGCTCACAATAAAATTATAGCAATATTCATGATGAAATTGCAAAATGTTTTGGTGATGCAATTCAATTCGATCCATCCATATTGTTTCATCTATATTTTTCTTTGCTTCCAGGGCTGCAGCTGCATCAATTTCAACGGCATCTATCTTGCAGTTATATTTTTGTGCGATCATCAGGCTTATTAACCCGGTACCTGCGCCGATGTCCAGCAATTTTTTCCCTTGCACATCTTCCAACTGACTGGCTACCCAGGCACCAAATAGACAGGCATCCGTGGTGACCTTCATGGCCGACCTTTCCTGGTGAATCGTAAACTGTTTGAATTTAAAATAAGTATTGCCCATAGGTCAACTGATCAGAAAAGAATTTATTTCCATTCTGCACGTGCATGTGCTGTTGCAGACAAATCATCAAATTGCCCATCCAAATATTTATAATATCCCGTAATGGCGATCATAGCTGCATTATCAGTACAATATTCGAAATCGGGTATATATGCATTCCATTTGTTGTGATCACACATCGTTTGAAAAGCTTTTCTCAATCCTGAGTTTGCAGAAACACCACCAGCAATACAAAGGTTATTGATGCCGGTTTCCAGTGCAGCCTTTTTATATTTTTTTAATAAGATGCTGATGATGGTGTGCTGAATCGATGCACAAAGATCCGCCAGGTTTTTTTGAATGAAATCGGGATCAGCTTTCACCTGTTTTTGTAGAAAATAAAGTATGGAAGTTTTTAAACCGCTAAAACTGAAATTTAGATCAGCGATCTGTGGTTCGGCAAATACAAATTTTTTCGGATCACCCTGTTTTGCATATTGATCCACCAATGGACCTCCGGGATAGGGTAGTCCGAGCAACTTGGCAGATTTATCAAAAGCTTCACCTGCGGCATCATCCAGTGTTTCGCCAATCACTTTCATATCAGATGGACTGTTGGCAAGAACGATCTGTGTATGTCCGCCACTAATGGTCAGACATAAAAAAGGAAAAGATGGCTTTGGATCTTTGATAAGATTGGCCATGACATGCGCCTGCATGTGGTGTATGGTAAGCAGCGGAATATTTAAGGATAGCGCAATGGATTTTGCAAACTGGCTTCCAACAAGCAGGGAACCTATCAACCCCGGCGCCTGTGTAAACGCTACTGCATCTAATTCTTTTAGTTCAACACCTGACTGCTTCATGGCAACATCTACAACGGGTACAATGTTCTGCATGTGTGCGCGACTCGCCAGTTCGGGAACTACGCCTCCATATTTTTCATGAACTTTTTGATTGGCGATGATGTTGGATAAAATCTTTCCATCGCGACAAACCGAAGCAGATGTTTCATCACAGGAAGATTCAATTGCGAGAATGGTAGGCATCGGATAAAGATTTTAGGATTGTAATCATTTTATAAATATGGTTTTTACCTTTTTAAACTATTGCCGCAAAGGCGCAAAGGCGTAAAGGGCAGAAGCGGAACCACGGACAAGAGCACACAGAAAATAACAGAAAGTTACACTTCAAACCTCCAACCTTTTCTATTGGCTCCTGATCGCTACCACCGGGTCAAGTTTGGCTGCGCGCATGGCTGGAACAATACCGGCAACCATACCTGCAACAATGCAAATAAAAATAGCCAGCATAATGATTCCGGGAGAAAGGAAAACCGGAAAATCAAAAACTATGGTGATGATCTTGGTGAGCAGAAATACAAGGAACAAACCAATCATTCCGCCAATAATGCAGAGGAAGGCCGATTCGAGTAAGAACTCCACCAGGATCACATGACTTTTTGCACCTATAGCCTTTTTCAGCCCAATCTGTGGTGTCCTTTCCTTTACTGTTACAAACATGATATTGGCCACACCAAATATGCCCACTATAAATGCAAGCGCACCAATGGCCCAGCCACCAATATTAATACTGGCAAATGCGGGTCGCAACCGGCTGCTGAAATCACTGACATCATTGAGCGAAAAATTGTTTTCTTCTGCCGGACTTAATTTTCTAACAGACCGCATAACACCTGTGAGTTCATCTTTTAAAACCTGTCCGCTTATGTGATCCTGTCCCTTTACCATCAGCAAAGGATTGGCCCTTGTTTCATCCATAAGTGTTCTTGAATACTTGTAAGGAAGCACCACACTCTTGTCAAAATTCCACCCACCGCCAAATGCCTGAGTGCCCTGTTTTTTTATCACGCCGGCAATGGAAACTTTTCTTCCTTTAATGGCAATTTGTTTTCCTATGGCTCTTTCAGCAGTACCAAAAAGCAAGATCGCTACTTCATCACCAATTACCGCCGTATTGTTGCCTGCTTCAAACTCTGAATCTGTTATCATCCTTCCCAGACCGATTTCCATTGGCTGGATATCCGGATATTCAGGCGTAATGCCATAGATCACGATATTTTTCAGCATTTGATCACCCACATCAATGGAGGAAGAGGAAAAAATGATAAAAGCTGAATGACTGGCAGCGGTGGTGCGTTTTTTAATTGCTGCCAACTCAGAATAGCGAGGCGCCGGTCTTTTGGCAAATTTCCAGTGCGGGTAATCCGGCCCGCCCGACCATTCCCATTTATCTACATAAACCGTATTGGTTCCGAGCGCTTCGATAGCCGTCTGGATATTTCTTTCCAGGCTTTGTACAGTGGCCAGAACACCAATGATGCAGAATATGCCTATAGTAACACCAAAAAGAGAAAGAAAGGTGCGCAATTTGTTTTTCCACAGTTCCAGCAGTGCCATTTTAAAGCTGCTGATGGTAATATCTACTATGCGGAACATAAGCAAATGTAACAGTATATGGTTCTAAATATCATTGCTCCGGAAACCTAAAATTTATTAATTTCGGCCACCTGTTTGTTGAGGATTAGAAAGTGAAGGAAAACTATGTCCAGAATATTAATTATTGATGATGATCCGGATATCCGGACGATATTAAACATATTGTTGCGTAAAAACGGTTACGAGGTAGATACGGCTTCCCGCAAGGAAGAAGTTTTTGGAAAGATCCATGACTTTAATCCTTCCCTGATCATTCTGGATGTTTTGCTTTCTGGTTATGATGGAAGGAAGGTCTGCCAGGAAATTAAATCTGATAAGGAAACCAGTCATATACCCGTCATCATGTTTTCAGCCCACCCCGGTGCTGCTGGAAAGTTCCAGGAATATGGGGCCGATGGTTTTATGACAAAACCGCTTAATGCTGAAGTCTTTCTTAAAAAAGTTTCGGAAGCCATTGCAGGCATAAAAAATTAGGCATCATTTGGTGCCTTTCCTTCTTCCCCGGAAGATTTATTTTTATTGCTGGATTTGTTAGCATGCTCTGGCTTAAAAGGCTGCCTCTTCTGTTCATAATTCATTCCTTCCAAACCCTCATAGCGGTTTGGCTCCCTGTTCTCTCGGGAAGAACGACCTTTATTTTCGTTCTCGCTGGGATTTTGCCATGCATTGTTTGACATATCTATCATTTCGCACTAAAAGAAGGCAAAATATAGTACCAGAATATTTTTTGATTCATCTAAAGGAGATATGTTGGAATTTTCTTCCCCTGTAGGAGATCCTCCTGAATTACTGCAAATTTTTCCCCATTTCCATCCACAATTATTGTTAAAGCAGTTAACATATCCTTTTACTGATAAAATAGTTTCAGCAATGATAGATCAACCTACTAATTGTACTTTTGCCACCGCAAAGCAAAAATCAGCAATGAAGTACAGGGAAGAAATCGAAAAAAGAAGGACGTTTGCCATTATATCCCACCCCGATGCGGGGAAAACCACGCTTACAGAAAAGTTTCTGCTTTTTGGTGGAGCCATTCAGGTTGCAGGAGCAGTTAAAAGCAATAAGATCAAGAAGGCCGCTACTTCAGACTTCATGGAAATTGAACGCCAGCGGGGTATTTCTGTAGCCACTTCGGTCATGAGTTTTAAATACAATGGCATTCTCATCAACTTACTGGATACGCCTGGTCACAAAGATTTTGCTGAAGATACTTACCGTACCCTTACTGCTGTGGACAGTGTGATCCTTGTAGTTGACAGTGTAAATGGGGTAGAAGAGCAGACCAGGCGGCTGATGCAGGTATGCAGGATGCGTAAAACGCCAGTCATCGTTTTTATCAACAAGCTGGACCGCGATGGTAAAAACCGGTTCGATCTTCTGGAAGAAATTGAAAAAGAACTGGCGATTGCCTTACATCCCATGACATGGCCGATCAACCAGGGCAAGGATTTTAAAGGGGTGTATGACATTCACATCAAAAATCTCCGTTTGTTCACACCGAATACAAAAGCAGGTGATGATGAAGTTGTAAATCTTACAGACCTATCATCTGTTACACTTGAAACTTTGATTGGTGAACGGGATGCAGATAGCTTAAGGGAAGACGTTGAACTGATTGAAGGGGTGCATGGGGCGCTTGATGTTAAGAACTATCTTGCCGGTGATGTAGCCCCTGTGTTTTTTGGTAGTGCCATCAATAATTTTGGCGTGAAGGAAATGCTGGATACATTCATTCGTATTGCACCCAAACCGCGCGATCGGGAAACCAGCAAAAGAAAAGTAGCGGTTGGTGAAGATCAATTCAGTGGGTTTATTTTTAAGATTCATGCCAACCTGGATCCAAAGCACCGCGACCGGATCGCCTTCCTCAGGGTTTGTTCAGGAAGATTTGAAAGAAATAAATATTTCCATCATGTAAGACTTGATAAAGATGTCCGTTTCAGTAATCCATATTCTTTCCTTGCCCGTGAAAAAAATGTAGTGGATGATGCCTACCCGGGTGATGTTGTCGGATTGTTTGATACAGGGAGTTTTAAAATAGGAGATACGCTTACTGAGGGAGAAGAATTTTTTTATACGGGCATCCCTTCATTTTCACCCGAAATATTCAAAGAGGTGGTGAACAAGGATCCTATGAGAACAAAGCAGCTTGAAAAGGGCTTGTTGCAACTGACAGATGAAGGCGTTGCACAATTGTTTACACAATTTGGTGGAAATAAAAAGATCATTGGCTGTGTGGGTGAACTGCAATTTGAAGTGATTCAATACAGGCTGCTGCACGAGTATGGTGCTTCGGTTGTTTTTAACAATGTTCCTTTTTACAAGGCCTGTTGGATCACCAGTCATGATCAGAAAAAGATCGAGGAGTTTATTAAGTTCAAATCTTCCAACATTGCGATCGATAAAGACGGGCACCTGGTTTACCTGGCACAAAGCGAATGGTTTTTAAATACGGAGCGTACCAATAATCCTGAGCTGGAATTTCATTTTACCAGTGAGATACATAAGTGATGATTTTTGCCGCAAAGTCGCAAAAGCGCAAATTTCAGGACGTTCTTGTGAGTAGGCACGACGAAGCAATCTCTAAGCAAACAACATCGTGTTTTCATAATTCTTCGCGCCTTTGCGCCTTTGCGGCAAACCAACGTGAAGTTCTGGGCTCTTTGCAAGAGGTACGACGAAGCAATCTCTCAGTAAAACAACATCGTGTTTTCATAATTCTTCGCGCCTTTGCGCCTTTGCGGCAAACCAACGTGAAGTTCTGGGCTCATTGCGAGGAGGCACGACGAAAGAATCTCTAATCAAAACCCCACCATGCTTTTATAATTTTCGCGCCTTAGCGGCAAAACCCACCCAGCTTCTACCAATCCCCAACCACTCCCGTATAATTATGCGGCGATATGGCTTTCAGTTGTTTTTTCAACGATTTTTTGATATCCAGTGTGTCTATGAAAGCATGAATGGTTTGTTTGTCAATCTTATTTTTGCCTCTGGTTAATTCCTTAAGCGCCTCATAAGGATTTGGAAATTGTTCTCTTCGCAGAATGGTTTGAATGGCTTCAGCAACAACCGCCCAGTTATCGTCCAGGTCTTTTTCAATTTTCTCTTTATTCAGCAGCAGTTTGGCCAGGCCTTTATCAATAGATTTAAATGCAAGAATGGTATGCGCAAAAGGCATCCCGATATTCCTTAAAACCGTTGAATCGGTAAGGTCTCTTTGCAACCGGGAGATCGGTAGTTTGGAGGAAAGGTGTTCAAAGATGCCATTGGCCATGCCCAGATTTCCTTCTGCATTTTCAAAATCAATAGGGTTAACCTTATGCGGCATGGCAGATGAACCCACTTCACCTGCTTTGGTTTTTTGTTTGAAATAATCCATCGAAATATAGGTCCACACATCCCTGCAGAAATCAATTAAAATATTGTTGATCCTTTTCATGCAATCAAACGAAGCAGCGAGGTTGTCGTAGTGTTCGATCTGCGTGGTGAATTGCGCTCTTTGTAATCCAAGTATATCTTCCACGAATTCATTTGCAAATGCGATCCAGTCCGTATCCGGAAATGCTACATGGTGTGCATTAAAATTACCGGTAGCGCCGCCGAATTTGGCACTGAAAGGGATTTGTATCAATTGTTCCACCTGGTTTTCCAGTCGTTCTGCAAATACCATAATCTCTTTGCCCAAAACGGTAGGACTTGCCGGTTGCCCATGTGTTCTTGCCAGCATGGGAACAAAACGCCATTCATTTGCAAAATATTTAAGCTGCGCGATCAGGTTAAAAAGAGCAGGCAGGTATTCAAATTCCATTGCGTGTTTCCAGGAGAGCGGTATGGCTGTATTGTTAATGTCCTGCGATGTGAGTGCGAAATGGATCCATTCTTTATTTTTTGCTTCATCCAGGTTTTCCAGCACTTCTTTCAGAAAATATTCTACGGCTTTTACATCGTGGTTAGTTGTTTTTTCAATAGACTTGATCTTTTCCGCATGTTCAGGATTAAAATCCTCTTTTAATTGTTGGAGCTTCTGAATCGTTTTTGATGAAAGTTGAAAAAACCCTTTTTCAGAAAGTAATATAAAATATTCGATCTCCACCACCACCCGAAACTTCATTAATGCGTATTCGGAAAAATATTCATCCAGGTGTTGAACCTGTGACCTGTATCTGCCATCAATTGCGGAAATAGCGGTGAGTGCATTTAGTTCCATGATTCGTTGGTGGTTTTGCAGCAGCCATGACTTAGAATGAAGATGTTGCAGCCGCTTATCTTTGCGGACAAAACTAAATCATTTGTCTAAGATAAGAGTGGGCGTTGTGAATTACCTAAACGCAAAGCCGTTGGTGTATGGGATACGTAACCACCCGGTAATGGAGCAGGTGGAGCTGATCGAAGACTATCCTTCCAATCTTGCAAAGATGCTGGAGCAAGATGAAATAGATGTGGGACTGATCCCTATCGCAGCCACCCAAAAGTTTTCAGAATGGAATATTGTTGGTGATTTTTGTATTGGAACAGAAGGGGAGGTGGCTTCGGTTTGTATATTCAGCGAGGTGCCCATGGAAGCCATTGAGGAAATCGTGATGGATTACCAGTCGCGCACATCGGTTGCGCTGGCCAGGATATTACTTAAAGAATATTGGAGGAAAGAAGTCAAAATTACAGATGCGGTCAATGATTCCTTTCGAGCCGGCATAAAAGGAAATAAAGCTGCTTTGGTCATCGGTGACAGGGCGTTGGAGCAAAGGCAGCATTCAAAATATATCTACGATCTGGGTCTGGCCTGGAAGGAACATACCGGGCTTCCCTTTGTGTTTGCGGCATGGATATCGAAAAAGGAGCTGCCTAAGGAATTTATCAGGGAGTTTAATGAGGCTCAAAAACAAGGAATAGAAAATATTGCTGCCATTTTAGAGGATTTTAATTATTCGTCCTATGACCTGGTAAAATATTTTGAGGAAAATATCCGGTATTGTTTAGATGAACAGAAACATCTTGCCATCACTACCTTCCTTCAAAAATTAAAAGAATTATAGATAATTTTTCATTGAAGTCTGGGTGAACTTATCAGACTTGATTTGTTGTGGTACTCTGCCTGAATTTCCCAACCTGGTACATCCTGCACCAGGTTGGATTAAGGTGAATTCAAAGTAATCGTGATCAAAAACCTGCATTTTAATTGGTAAAAGCTACTAAGGGTACCTGGCCGTTGAGAGACAGTTTTATATTTACAGGTTATCCACTACTTACAACTCCATTCCTGCCATAGCCAATTTTCCTGGTTGGGCAGGGCCTTTATGCGTCAGGGGTATTGTATTTTACAATAGATTTGCGGCTCCCAAACGCTTATCATGAAAGTTGTAATTTTTGCAGGAGGATTAGGTACCAGAATCAGCGAAGAAACGGAAACACGCCCCAAACCGATGGTTGAAATTGGTGGAAAACCAATTCTCTGGCATATCATGAAGATATATAGCCAATACGGCTTTAATGATTTTATCATTTGCCTGGGATACAAGGGTTACATAATCAAAGAATATTTCATGCATTATTACATGCATAATTCAGATGTAACCATTGAATTGAACAGCAATAAAATGGAAGTGCACTACACGTCTACCGAATCTTTTAATGTTACACTTGTAGATACAGGTTTGTCAACCAAAACTGCAGGCAGACTGAAAAAGGTGGAGAAATTTATTGGAAATGAAGATTTCATGCTCACCTATGGTGATGGATTGTGTGATATCAATATAGATGATCTGATTGCTTATCATAAAAGTCATGGCAAAATTGCCACTGTAACTGCGGTGCAACCCGAGGCCCGTTTTGGTGCCATGGAACTTGGCGCTGACGGAAGCGTTAAAAACTTTAAAGAAAAGCCTATAGGTGATGGGAAATGGATCAACGGTGGTTTCTTTGTTTTATCTCCAAAAATCTTTTCCTATCTGCAGGGCGATGTGGAAGAAGTGATGTGGGAAGACGCACCGATGGAACAACTGACAGTAGATGAAGAATTAATGGCGTATAAACATAGCGGATTCTGGAAGTGCATGGATGCGTTGAGAGACAAAATAGAACTTGAGAATTTATGGTCAAATAAACAGGCGAAATGGAAGAACTGGTAAGCCATGATATTTTATCATTTTATGAAAATAAAAAAGTCTTTGTAACCGGGCATACTGGTTTCAAAGGTGCCTGGCTTTCTGCATGGTTGAATATGGCAGGTGCGGAAGTAAAGGGATATGCCCTTGAGCCAGATGATCCTAATAGTTTGTTTGAAGTGCTACAGTCGTTGGAAACTGGAGCATCAGTTATTGCAGATATCAGGGATAAGGAGAAACTGAAAAAAGAAATCTTACACTTCCAGCCAGATTTGATTTTTCATCTTGCTGCACAGCCCCTGGTCAGAAGATCTTATGAAATACCCGCTGAAACATTTGACGTAAATGTTACGGGCACGGCCAACCTCCTCGAAGCTGCCTGTTCCCTGAAGAAGAAATGTACTATTGTAGTTGTGACAACCGATAAGGTGTATCAAAACCTGGAGCAGAATGTAATGTATAATGAATCACATAACCTGGGTGGATATGATCCATATAGTGCAAGTAAGGCTTGTACTGAATTGGTGGTAAGTTCATTCAGAAATTCTTTTTTCAACCACTCAAATCATAACCACCACCAAAAAGCGATCGCCACTGCAAGAGCGGGAAATGTAATTGGTGGAGGAGATTGGAGCAAGGACAGGATCATCCCTGATATTATAAGGTCTTTGCAAAACTCTCAGGAGATCATTGTAAGAAATCCTCATGCTATTCGTCCATGGCAACATGTGCTGGAACCTTTGAGTGGTTACCTTTTGCTAGGCGTCCTTCTGGACAGAGATTTTTTTAGTTATTCAACAGCCTATAACTTTGGGCCACATCCTGCAGACCATCTTTCTGTAAAAAACCTGGTTGAAAAAGCAATAGATGCCTGGGGTACAGGGGCCTGGAAAGATGCCTCCGACAAAAACCAGGTTCATGAAGCCGGTATCCTTCAACTTGATATTTCTAAAGCAAGCAAAGAATTAAAATGGAATCCTAAACTGAAAGCTGATACAGCAATTGACTGGACGATTAATTGGTATAAGCAACCTGCGGAAAACCAGGCTGCCTTTAGTCTTGAGCAAATTAAAGCATTCCAGGATCTATGAAATTTCAGCCGCTTCCGCTAAAAGATGCTTACCTGGTAGCAACTGAACCTTACACCGATGAGAGAGGAAGGTTTTCAAGATTTTATTGTAAGAAAGAATTTGATACCGTTGGACATATAAAGGAATGGGTTCAATTAAATCATTCCATAACCCTTAAGGAAGGAACAATCCGGGGTATGCACTTTCAATTACCTCCCTTCCGCGAGGTAAAAATGATAAAATGTATTAAGGGAAAAGTTTTTGATGTGATTATTGATATCAGGAAAGGATCAGCAACTTTTCTTCAGTGGTTTGGTACGGAATTGTCAGATGAAAATCAGCTTATGATGTATATTCCTGAGGGCTTTGCGCATGGCTTCCAATGTCTTTCAGATGATTGCCATCTATTATACCACCACACCGAATATTACACACCTGGCTCAGAAGGAGGTATCAGGTATGATGATCCGTTAATTAATATAAAGTGGCCTATGCCTTTGTCCCTGATCTCTGACAGAGACCAGGACCACCCATATTTAAACAATCATTTTAAAGGAATAGATATATGAAATGCAGGTTTTGTAATGAAGAATTAAAACATGTTTTTATTGACCTTTTCAATTCCCCTGCATCGAATTCTTTTTTGAAAAAAGAAGAACTGAATGAGCCTGAAAATTTTTTTCCATTAAAAGTTTTTACCTGCCATTCCTGCTTTCTTGTTCAGGTGGATGAATACAAAAAGTCTGACGCGATCTTCAGCAGCGATTATGTTTATTTTTCTTCCTATTCCACTAGTTGGTTAAAACACGCAAAAGCTTATACAGAAAAAATGATCAAACGCTTTGGGTACAACGAAAGTTCCAAAGTGGTTGAAATTGCTTCAAACGACGGATACCTGTTACAATATTTTAAAGAAACCGGGGTGCCAGTCCTTGGAATTGAGCCTACATCAAATACAGCGGAAATAGCTAAGGGAAAAGGTATCGAAACCATTGTAGATTTTTTTGGTGTCAGGCTTGCAAAGGAACTGGTTGCAAAGGGCATTAAAGCTGACCTTTTACTGGGTAATAATGTTTTGGCTCACGTTCCCGATATCATGGATTTTGTTGGAGGCATGAAGATCATGCTCAAAGAAGGCGGTGTGATCACAATGGAATTTCCTCACCTCATGCAGTTGATCGACAACAATCAGTTTGACACTATTTACCATGAACACTTTTCCTATCTTTCTTTTTATACGGTAAAAAAGATCTTTAATTCACATCAACTCGAACTGTTTGATGTGGAAGAGATCTCCACTCATGGAGGATCGCTTCGTATTTATGCCTGCCACACCGGAGATGCATCTAAATCAATTGCTGCTGAAGTGCACCGCCTGGAGGAAAAGGAACATAAAAAAGGCGTAGGTACGATACAATACTATGAAGGGTTTCAGCCAAAAGCACTGAAGGTGAAACTTGATCTTCTTTCATTCCTTCTGAATGCGAAAAAGGAAGGAAAAAGGGTTGCTGCTTATGGAGCCGCGGCAAAAGGAAATACTTTATTAAATTATTGTGGTGTAAAATCTGATCTGATTGAGTTTGTGGTAGATGCCAATCCCCATAAACAGGATAAATTTTTACCTGCAAGTCACATTCCGGTAGTGAATGAAGATTATTTAAATCTTCATCAGCCAGATTATGTGATCATTCTTCCCTGGAATCTAAAACAGGAAATAATAGAACAGTTATCTTATGTGAAAGATTGGGGCTGCAGGTTTGTCGTTCCTATCCCCGCATTAGAAATATTTTAGTATGAAAGTGCTGGTAACCGGCTCCACGGGTTTTATTGGACATTACGTTGTGACTGCACTTCTTGAAGCAGGGCATGAAGTGTTGGCAACATCTTCAAACCCAAACAATGCCGCGCGTAAACCATGGTTTCCTGGGGTAAAATATATTCCCCTTGATCTTGCCGATTTGGATACCTCTCAAAACTATTATGCATATTTCCATCAACCCGATGCTATGATCCATCTGGCATGGGAAGGATTGCCAAGGTATAAAGACGACTTTCATACAGAGATCAATTTACCAAGACACATTCTTTTGCTTTCCAATCTCACGAAGAATGGATTAAAAAATCTCACAGTGGCAGGCACCTGCCTGGAATATGGGATGCAGGAAGGATGTTTGAAAGAAAACATAGATACGGATCCTGTGATAGCTTACCCTTTGGCAAAAAATGAATTAAGAAAAGCTTTGGAACGCCAGCAAAAATCATTGGATTTTAATCTGAAATGGGTACGCCTGTTTTATATGTTTGGTGAAGGTCAAAATCCGAATTCCTTACTTTCGCAGCTGGATAAAGCCGTTGTGCAGGGAGAAACAGTCTTTAATATGAGTGGCGGTGAACAGGTGAGGGATTATCTGCCGGTTGAAAAAGTTGCAGACTGCCTGGTGAAGATTGCAGAGCAGGAAAGCCTTTCCGGTATTATCAATTGCTGCAGCAACAAACCAGTTAAGGTGAAAGATTTTGTATCAGCTTACCTGAAGCAAAAGAAGAGCAACATCCAATTGAACCTTGGATATTATCCTTATAATGATTATGAGCCCATGGAATTCTGGGGCGACGATACCAGGTTAAAAACAATTTTAAAAAAATGACGAATCCAATACAGGAATTTATTGAACAAAGAGAACAGCGCATTGCAGCAAATGCTGAAAATTCGGATTTATTAAAATCTGCTGAAGCATTTAACCTGGAATCCAACAAAAGCCAGTATTCCTATAATTTTTCATGGATGGGCAGGCCAATTATACAATACCCACAGGATATGGTGGCAATGCAGGAGATCATCTGGCAGGTACAACCGGACCTGATCATAGAAACTGGCATCGCGCACGGGGGTTCGATCATTTATTATGCATCCATAATGGAACTTATTGGTAAAGGTGAAGTGCTTGGAATTGATATTGATATCCGTGCGCACAACAGAAAGGAAATTGAAGCTCACCCCATGTACAAACGTATAAAAATGATCCAGGGGTCATCGGTGGATGGTGAAACCGTAAAAAAAGTGGCAGAGATCGCGAAAGATAAAAAAGTGGTCATGGTTTGTCTTGATTCCAATCATACACATGAACACGTGTGGCAGGAAATGGAATTTTATGCGCCCTTTGTTTCAAAGAACAGTTACCTGGTTGTATTTGATACCATTGTAGAAGAACTGCCTGATGATTATTTGCCTGGTCGTGCATGGAAAATAGGAGACAATCCAAAAACGGCAGTTTATTCTTTTTTACAATCTCATCCTGAATTTGAGATTGACAGAGAGATTGATAATAAATTGTTGATCAGTGTTGCACCTGAAGGCTATTTAAAAAGAATAAGCTGATATGAATGAGAAAGCCTGGGTAAGTTTTTGTATCAGCACCTACCGCAGACCAGATCTGCTCAGGCAACAAATTGCTTCATTGCTGAAGCAGACGTTTACAAATTTTATGATCATTATTTCTGATAATGATCCCCAGGCCTCAGCACAACCGATAGCTTCGGAATTCGCAGATCCCCGTGTTAAATATTACCATAACCAGGATAATCTAGGGATGGTTAAAAGTTTTAACCTTAGTATTTCCCGGGCAGTTTCGGATTACATTGTTATGGTTACTGACGACGATCCGGTTGAAAACAAATTTCTTGAAATTGCACATGAACTTTGGGAATCGGATCCAAATAAAACTATTTATTGCGGGTTTTTAAGAAACGGAAAAAAGGAAGGTGAAGTGGAAAATATTGGCAGGGAAAATTTCGCTTCCGAGATCCTGGATACAGATAGAACCAAATCCATACTTTGGTCAAGTAGTGTAATGCTCAAATCGGCGATGGAGGAAGTTGGGCTTATGCCGGATTATGGAAGCCCGCATCTTGCAGATCATGCACTCATTGCAATGGTAGGCAGTATTGGTGGCGGACTGGTTAAAAATAGAATGTATAGTTCACTAACTTCACACAACACAAATTTTTCCAAAGCGCATATTGATGTGTATTATTCCGGTTGTAAAGGATTTTATGACAAAATGCATCAATTCCAATTGGAAAAGACTTATGTAAAAGGAGTGATGCCGGTTGTTAAGAAACATCTTGGCGTTTGGTTCATAGGTTCCTTTTTTATTTTGAAGAAATATTATACGATTCAAAGGCCAGATCCGGATGTTTTAAAGGAGATCGATGCTTTTGCCCTGCAGATCCTGGAACTTCCCTTTATGAAATCCTTTGCACTTAAATTTTTTGCAAAGCGTTTTATCTTCATGTTGAAAAAAAACCTGCGGCTGCTTAAATGAAATACAGTATTATTTTACCTGTGCGTAACGGAGGCCACTACATAAAAAAATGTGTGGCCAGTATCCTCTCGCAAACTAGGCAGGATTATAATCTGATTGTCCTGGAAAATTGTAGTACAGACGGAACTGCAGAATGGTTAAGGAATATCAATAATCCTAAAATTTCGGTAATTGAAGCGCCCCGGTCTTTATCAATTGAAGAGAACTGGCAAAGAATCACCGGTATTAAAAAAAATAAATTCATCACTCTCATCGGGCACGATGATCTTCTCGATCATCATTATCTCGAAGTAATGGATACGCTGATCGCACAGCATCCAACAGCTACACTCTACCAGGCACATTTCCGGTTCATCGATAGCGAAGGAAAATTTATTCGTCCGTGCAAACCAATGCAGGAAAAGGAATCCGCAGTGGCGTTTCTTTCATCAGTATTGCAAAATCGTTTCGACCTGTTTGGAACCGGGTTTATGTTAAGATCTGAAGATTATGACAGGGAAGGGGGCATTCCTTTTTACCCTAACCTTTTGTTTGCCGATTTTCAGCTTTGGATGGAAGTAACTAAAAAAGGGTATAAAGCAACGGCGGAAAAGGAAAGTTTTTCTTACAGGCTTCATCACAGCACTACAAAAAGTTCATCAGACCTTAAAATGCAGGAAGCATTTGGGCAATTCATTGCCTATCTGCAATCGATTCAGCAACAAAGCCCTGAAATTGATGAGGCCATAAAAAAATATTTTATTGGCTTCCTGGGAGCTTATTCAAAAGGTTTGTCCCACAGGTTGATCCGTACTCCGGTAAAGGAAAGAAGGGGTTTAACAGTGGATAAATTCCTTCAGCAATCAAGATCCTATGCAGATCAGCTCGTGCCAGAAAACAACTATGATCCTTACGCGATAAAATCGGTAAAGCTTGCCGCACTCATTGACCGCAATCTTTTGCTCAACCGACTGTACCAGTTAAGGTGAAAGATTTTGTATCAGCTTACCTGAAGCAAAAGAAGAGCAACATCCAATTGAACCTTGGATATTATCCTTATAATGATTATGAGCCCATGGAATTCTGGGGCGACGATACCAGGTTAAAAACAATTTTAAAAAAATGACGAATCCAATACAGGAATTTATTGAACAAAGAGAACAGCGCATTGCAGCAAATGCTGAAAATTCGGATTTATTAAAATCTGCTGAAGCATTTAACCTGGAATCCAACAAAAGCCAGTATTCCTATAATTTTTCATGGATGGGCAGGCCAATTATACAATACCCACAGGATATGGTGGCAATGCAGGAGATCATCTGGCAGGTACAACCGGACCTGATCATAGAAACTGGCATCGCGCACGGGGGTTCGATCATTTATTATGCATCCATAATGGAACTTATTGGTAAAGGTGAAGTGCTTGGAATTGATATTGATATCCGTGCGCACAACAGAAAGGAAATTGAAGCTCACCCCATGTACAAACGTATAAAAATGATCCAGGGGTCATCGGTGGATGGTGAAACCGTAAAAAAAGTGGCAGAGATCGCGAAAGATAAAAAAGTGGTCATGGTTTGTCTTGATTCCAATCATACACATGAACACGTGTGGCAGGAAATGGAATTTTATGCGCCCTTTGTTTCAAAGAACAGTTACCTGGTTGTATTTGATACCATTGTAGAAGAACTGCCTGATGATTATTTGCCTGGTCGTGCATGGAAAATAGGAGACAATCCAAAAACGGCAGTTTATTCTTTTTTACAATCTCATCCTGAATTTGAGATTGACAGAGAGATTGATAATAAATTGTTGATCAGTGTTGCACCTGAAGGCTATTTAAAAAGAATAAGCTGATATGAATGAGAAAGCCTGGGTAAGTTTTTGTATCAGCACCTACCGCAGACCAGATCTGCTCAGGCAACAAATTGCTTCATTGCTGAAGCAGACGTTTACAAATTTTATGATCATTATTTCTGATAATGATCCCCAGGCCTCAGCACAACCGATAGCTTCGGAATTCGCAGATCCCCGTGTTAAATATTACCATAACCAGGATAATCTAGGGATGGTTAAAAGTTTTAACCTTAGTATTTCCCGGGCAGTTTCGGATTACATTGTTATGGTTACTGACGACGATCCGGTTGAAAACAAATTTCTTGAAATTGCACATGAACTTTGGGAATCGGATCCAAATAAAACTATTTATTGCGGGTTTTTAAGAAACGGAAAAAAGGAAGGTGAAGTGGAAAATATTGGCAGGGAAAATTTCGCTTCCGAGATCCTGGATACAGATAGAACCAAATCCATACTTTGGTCAAGTAGTGTAATGCTCAAATCGGCGATGGAGGAAGTTGGGCTTATGCCGGATTATGGAAGCCCGCATCTTGCAGATCATGCACTCATTGCAATGGTAGGCAGTATTGGTGGCGGACTGGTTAAAAATAGAATGTATAGTTCACTAACTTCACACAACACAAATTTTTCCAAAGCGCATATTGATGTGTATTATTCCGGTTGTAAAGGATTTTATGACAAAATGCATCAATTCCAATTGGAAAAGACTTATGTAAAAGGAGTGATGCCGGTTGTTAAGAAACATCTTGGCGTTTGGTTCATAGGTTCCTTTTTTATTTTGAAGAAATATTATACGATTCAAAGGCCAGATCCGGATGTTTTAAAGGAGATCGATGCTTTTGCCCTGCAGATCCTGGAACTTCCCTTTATGAAATCCTTTGCACTTAAATTTTTTGCAAAGCGTTTTATCTTCATGTTGAAAAAAAACCTGCGGCTGCTTAAATGAAATACAGTATTATTTTACCTGTGCGTAACGGAGGCCACTACATAAAAAAATGTGTGGCCAGTATCCTCTCGCAAACTAGGCAGGATTATAATCTGATTGTCCTGGAAAATTGTAGTACAGACGGAACTGCAGAATGGTTAAGGAATATCAATAATCCTAAAATTTCGGTAATTGAAGCGCCCCGGTCTTTATCAATTGAAGAGAACTGGCAAAGAATCACCGGTATTAAAAAAAATAAATTCATCACTCTCATCGGGCACGATGATCTTCTCGATCATCATTATCTCGAAGTAATGGATACGCTGATCGCACAGCATCCAACAGCTACACTCTACCAGGCACATTTCCGGTTCATCGATAGCGAAGGAAAATTTATTCGTCCGTGCAAACCAATGCAGGAAAAGGAATCCGCAGTGGCGTTTCTTTCATCAGTATTGCAAAATCGTTTCGACCTGTTTGGAACCGGGTTTATGTTAAGATCTGAAGATTATGACAGGGAAGGGGGCATTCCTTTTTACCCTAACCTTTTGTTTGCCGATTTTCAGCTTTGGATGGAAGTAACTAAAAAAGGGTATAAAGCAACGGCGGAAAAGGAAAGTTTTTCTTACAGGCTTCATCACAGCACTACAAAAAGTTCATCAGACCTTAAAATGCAGGAAGCATTTGGGCAATTCATTGCCTATCTGCAATCGATTCAGCAACAAAGCCCTGAAATTGATGAGGCCATAAAAAAATATTTTATTGGCTTCCTGGGAGCTTATTCAAAAGGTTTGTCCCACAGGTTGATCCGTACTCCGGTAAAGGAAAGAAGGGGTTTAACAGTGGATAAATTCCTTCAGCAATCAAGATCCTATGCAGATCAGCTCGTGCCAGAAAACAACTATGATCCTTACGCGATAAAATCGGTAAAGCTTGCCGCACTCATTGACCGCAATCTTTTGCTCAACCGACTGTACCAGCTATTCAGGAAAATTTATAAAAGACCCTTTTTAAAATAAGCTATGGGTCTTTCTATTATTATAGTGAATTATCGATCCGGCAGCCTGGTAATTGATTGCATTCGCTCCCTGCAAAGATTCAATGAAATTTTGCCATACGAAATTATTGTAGTTGACAATTCTTCATGTGATGGAAGCGATGAAATGATCCTTTCTGTCTTTCCTGTGATCCGATTCATTCAAATGGGATACAATGCTGGATTTGCTAGAGCAAACAATGCAGGCATTCGTGCCGCAAAGGGTGAAGTATTTTTATTGCTTAACCCGGACACCATTTCAGTTGATGACAGTATTCAAAGATGTTATCAGCAGCTTATGAATTCAGATCATATTGCAGCAGGTGTTCAATTACTTGACCAGGAACTAAAACCGCAGATCTCAGGAAATTATTTTGTAAAAGGTGGATTGAACCACCTGCTTCCCATTCCTTACTGGGGTGGAATGATCAGGTGGCTGGGCTACAGGTCAAATGTAAAAATTCCAAATGTACGCGAAGCAAAACCAGTTGAGGTGGTTGACTGGATCAGCGGGGCATTCCTGATGGTAAAAAAAGTTGGGATTATGAAAGCAGGATTGATGGATGAAGATTTCTTTTTATACGCAGAAGAGGTAGAGTGGTGCCATCGCCTGGGCAATTTTGGACAGCTCTGTATTTTCGGGGATTTAAAAATTATTCATCTTGAAGGAGGCAGTATCAATAAAGACCAGCAAATTCCTGAGAAAGGTTATTATAATCTATTTGACAGAAAGGGTTTACAACTCATGGTATCTAATCACCTCAGGGTAAGAAAACAATATTCGGTTTTTTGGTTTTTATTTCTTTTGCTGAATTATTCCTGGGGATGTGTTTTCTTTTTTATTGTATCAACTATTCACCGCTTGCTTTTACTAAAAAGTCCTTTTGATGATTGGGTGCTAGCTGGAAAGTTTGCAAAAAATGTTTTAAGGCTCTGGGCACTTGCACCAAAGATTATTTCAGGAAGGCCGCATTTTTACAAGATGTTTTAGCAAACGATGGTCAAAGGTTTTTTCATCTATCTTACTCAAACTCCTCCAGTAATCCCCTCAACGCATCCACCCTGAATTGGATCACAGGCCATGATTTTTCAGGCTGGCCTTTCATTGCATAGAATATTCCCAGCACAATAGATCCTGCAAACTTGTACAGGTATTCCACAATCTTTTTAATGTAGGCCCACTTGCTGATAGATTTTGTGCGCACCCGCTCCCCACGTCCAATGCCTGAAGCCACCCTGTACATATATTCCGGGTTCAGCTTTTTTACTTCAACCACATGTTGTACGATGATGCCGGGATCATAATAAATTTTCTTTCCCAGGGACTGCAATCTTAAGAAAAAATCCTTTCCTTCTCCACCTATTCTCAGTGTGCCTTTAACGCCCGGCAGGTCCGTATTGAAACCATTGATTCGATCAAAATCTTCTTTCCGAACGATCATGTTGGACTCCAGCGGGTATTTGCCCGGTGCGAAAACTGTTGTGAAATTGCTGTAATGAAAATGACCTACAAGCGAAGAAACAAAATGCGACATCCATTTAGGTTCTCCAGGAATATAAAGTGGAATAATCCTGCCTCCCAGTCCGCCGGCATCCGGATGTTTTTCAAAAAAATGAAGGATCCTCTGGATGTAGGATTTTTCCGCAATCGCATCATCATCCATAAAACATAACAGTGACGACCTGGCAAAAGCTGCACCCGTATTGCGCGCAAAAGAAGCGCCCTGCCGGCTTTCGGTCAGGTAGGTCAGATGAAATCCGGGGTGTGCTAATATGTAGGCCTGTACCAGGTCTCCGGTGTTGTCAATGCTGTTGTTATCAACTACAATCACTTCAAAAGCATGGTGTGAAACTTCCTGTTTGTAAAGGCTTTCAATTGCATTGATAATATAATCCGCACGGTTGTAGGAGCAAATAATCACTGATATTTGCGGATGATTATCGTGCATGTTTCCTTATAACTTGATTAATGATACCTGATGCATTTGATGCGATCTTTTCCCACGAAAAATATTCAAAAAATGCTGCCGGCGTTTGCAGATTTTTATCAACTGCTGCCACTACCTCCCTGCAAAATGCCTCCCAGTCATGGTCTGCTGCGATCCTTAATTTATCCGCTGTAATTTCCTTTGGTATTCCCGCAGCACCCGAGCGGGTGGAAACAACCGTGCAATGATTGGCCAGTGCCTCGATCACTTTCGTTTTTACACCTGAATTATTGACCACCGTATTAATAAAAACATCACTCGCCTGGTACATCAGGTTAATGTCTTCAATAAAATCCAGATATACAATGCCGCTGCAAGTTTTAATTTTTTGTTGAATCTGTGCATCCAGTCTTTTTCCCGTGATCACGATCTTATAATCAAGACCCGTTTTTGCAAGCAATGGATCCAAATGATCAATGATATGATCTACCGCATCCATATTCGGCGTGTAATCCATGGTGCCGTTAAAATGAAAAATATAGCTGTTATCGATCTTATATTTTGCACTGAATTTTTCTTTGGCCTTTTCAATGATTTCCGTTTTTTCTATGCCATAGGGCGCCACAGTGCAATGATTCTCTTTTAATCTGAAATCTTTTATGGCTATGTCCCGGTCTTCATTGCTGATAAAAAAATTATGATTGGCGGCCTGGTGTATCCATCTTTCATAAGGTTTATAAAAACGCCAGCCCTTTCGGTTCATCTGCCTGAACCGGTACACTTCAAGATTGTGGGAATGTATAATGAAAGGCACACCGGTTCTTTTTCTTAGCAGGTAGCCCAGCCAGCCGGTATAAGAATGTTCTGTAATGATGCAGTCGATCTTCTCTTCTTTGATGATCTTTTTAATTTTACCAAGTAAGCTCAGGTTCGACATCATTTTGCGGTTGGGAAGTAAAATGGTTCTTACCGGAAAATCAGATACAATGGGATCTATGTTGTCTGCCGAAGCCAGCATCAGTACATCATGATGTTGCACCAAATGTTCATAAAAAAGTACTACGTGTTTTTGTCCGCCCATGTGTGGCGGGAAGATCTTAAAGGATACTAAAGCCAGTATCCTGGCCATTAATGTTTGTTGATGTTTTTACTTAGGCGCTTTCTTCTCCGGTACTCCATAAACGCTGCGGCAAATAAGGCAATGAAGATCAGCAGTCCTGCAATAAAAGCAACGATTTCACCCGTATAAAAAGATGCAGGTTTAAATTCAAACCGGATCTCATGCTGACCTGCAGGAATGACCAATCCTCTTAAAACATAATTGGTGCGGATGATCTGCGCTTCTTTTCCATCAACATAAGCAGTCCATCCGTTTGGATAATATACCTCACTGAATACACCAAAGCTGTTGGTGGTTGCGTTGGAGCGGTAAACAGCAACATCATTATCATTGAACAGCAACTGTATGGTTGAACCGGGAGGAGCTGGCTGCACATTTTGCACCTGGTTTTGTACTTCGGCGAAAACTAGGGCCGTATCGCGCGGATTGAAATTACCAAGTGCATCCATAACTGCTTTTGCACCATTTTCATAACGGATACCCTGCACAAACCAGGCAGCTCCCAGGTTTTCAGGATTGGAGATCAGTTGTTCTTTTCCCTGCTGGTCGGCCTGGATCACGTATTTCGTATTCAGCATATTCACTACAGGTAGTGATTGCGGAAATTTAGATAGCTGGTGTTCTATCAGATCCTGGTAGATGCTGAGTTTTGCAGGATGATAACCGCCAATCGAATTATGATAATTTGCTGTCATGGCACCGTAGGTTAACGTGCCAAGGCCCTGCCGGAGATCAAACACGCGGTAGTAACTTGTGTCCTGCATGATCTGCCTGTCTGTAGCAGAGGCCACAAAATTATTTTCATACTCCATTTCATCCTGGTAATTTTCCGAATTCAGGTATTTTGAATTGACTGCCATAACATCAATAAAGGCAAGTACACCGATCACACCCAGCACAATGGAGGATTGTATTTTCTTTCTGATACTTAACCAGATCATCAACGCAGCAGCCGCCATAAAAAACAGGGAGCGCATCAAACTGCTTATGAAGATCGACTTCCTGTCTTCTTTTAAACCATTTACAAAATTCCTGATATATCCTTTTACCTGTTCCGGTGATTCATTTACCTGGTTCAACAACTGCCGGTCGTATTCACTAGTAAAATCAACGCTCATGTAGATCAGCAGGATGATCGCAATCATAGCGCCTGTTAGTATCAATCCTTTTTTATAGCGTTCCCATAACTCGGTTTTATTTTCATAATTCACCACTTGCTTAAGGGTCAGTACCGCCATCATACACAATAAAAATGTGGGGATCACGATGATCATGCTGGGCGCCCTGAATTTGTTATACATTGGGAGGTGGTTCAGCAGGAAAGTGTTGAAACCAAGAAAATAACTACCCCAGCTCATAATAATAGCCAGCACCATGGTTGCCAGTATCCACCATTTATGTTTATTATTCAATAAAAAGAAACCGATCAGCGCCAGGAAACAGATGATCGCGCCAACGTAGGGAGGTCCGGAAGTGGTTGGATTGATTCCGCCCCAGTAAGCAAGCCTTGCACCTGCAATTTGGTTGGAGATCTCCTGTGGCATGGATTGCAATGCCTGAAGTCCCTGTGATTCTTCCGTGAAGGATTCAATAGGTTCACTTGCTCCACCAAACATATTGGGTACCATCATTACAAATGGTTCTGCTTTGGCCATACTGTAACTCAGCGCATAGTCATCACTCAATCCTTCCCGGGTTGAATTGGAACCTGCAGTAGCCAGTTCACTGCCACCACGGATCGACGCTTTTGCGTATTCAAAAGTGGTAAATAGGGGCACAGCATTGGTTAATACACCTGCAATTCCAGCCACAACCACAATGCCCATTGTGGTGAGCAGGTGCCTGAAATCTTTTTGCCTGATCCAATACACCGCATAACCAATGGTCATAAAAAACGCAATGATAAACGAATAATAAGCAATTTGCGGGTGGTTCATACCTACAAGCAAAGCAGTGAACAAAGCAGTAAGTGCGCCTCCAACCCAGTATTTCCTTTCATAAAGCAGCAGCAGTGAAGCAATGAACGCAGGCATCAGTGCAATGGTTTGCATTTTTGTATCGTGGCCTGCAGCAACAATAATAGGGTTATAAGTTACATAGGCAAATGCCAGGCTGCCAATAACTCCAATCACTGAACCCGTTCTTAAAACCATGCATAAAAAATAAAAACAGATGCAGGCCAAAAAGAAAAATGAAATGGGTTTTGGTAAACCCAAACTCAGGATGTGATAGAAAACCAGAGGAGAAACTTTTATTGAAGATTCGATTGCGATTTGGTAAGCCGGCATACCGCTGAACATGCTGTTGGTCCACAAAGGAAATTTGCCATGCTCTTCTTTGTAATCAAAAGAATTTTGCGCCATGGCCTTCCATTGGGTCACATCATGCTGTTGCAAAACTTTTCCTTCCAGTACAGGCTTACAATAGATTACTGCAACGACCAGGAAAATAAGAAATGCGATCAGGTGGGGAAGGAGTGAATTGAACCATCCTTTCTTCATATACCGGTATTTAGAATGCCGACAAAATAATGCTATTTTAGAGTAAAAACTTTCATGCGTTGGCTTTTATTTTTATCGAGGGTGGCTTTTATATGCAATGTCTTTTTTCTTATTGCTGTTTCCATCCAATTTTCAAACTGGCTTCAAAATGGTGATATAGCGGCCACCATTGCTATTATAGGCTATTTCCTGGTGATCCTGATTAACCCGCTTGTGAACCTTTGTTATCTTGTTTTGTTCCTGCTCCGGAAGCAATTACAGTTTATTGTACCAGCCTGGCTCATAACCGCCAATCTCCTTTTTCTTGTCATGCAAATATTTTACATACTGTACTTAAATGATACAAAGCATTATTCATAATAAAGCCACAAGGCTATTTCTTATCCTGGGTGGATTTTTTATTGCCAACGCACTCATCGCAGAATTTATCGGCGTAAAGATCTTTTCTCTGGAAGATTCCCTTGGTTTTCCAAGAGCTGACCTTCCCATTTTCGGTGGCAGCTTCAGTTTTCACCTCACCGCCGGCGTATTGCTTTGGCCCGTGGTCTTTGTAATGACAGACATTATTAATGAATATTTTGGTCCGAAAGGCGTCAGGTTTTTATCTTTTCTCGCTGTTGGACTGATCAGTTATGCTTTTGGTGTGGTATACCTGTCTATGAATCTTTCACCCTCAGAATATTTCAGGCTGGGTGAAGATGTGCCGGATGCCAATGCGGCTTACCGGGGCGTATTTGGCCAGGGACTTTGGATCATTATTGGTTCACTGGTGGCATTTCTTGTTGGACAGGTGCTGGACGTTCTGGTATTTCACCGCATTAAAAAGATCACAGGTGAAAACAAGATCTGGCTCAGGGCTACAGGATCAACACTTGTTTCGCAGTTGGTGGACAGCTTTGTGGTTTTGTTCATCGCATTTTATTTTGGACCCATGATAGAAGGAGATGCCGCAAAGCAATGGACTGCAGGACAGGTGGTAGTAACGGGTTCAGGAAATTACATCTACAAATTTATCGTGGCGGTGATGCTTACACCGCTGATTTACCTGGCGCACAACTGGATCGACAAATACCTTGGAAAAGATAAAGCTGCTGAAATGAAAAAACAGGCAATGGGTAGTCAGGCAGATCCCCAGGTAAATCTTCCTTCTGCAGGATGATAATTTTCTTTGATGATCTTTACTACACGTTTATCAATGGGAAGTGTAACTGATTCCTCCGTTAATTCATCAAAAGGAATGAAACGAAAACTTTCTGTTTCGCCCATTTCTTCCTGAATTTTTATCTGGCTGGCATCAAATTCAAATGGACTTGCATTTAGCCGCACCTTAATCGGATCCAGAGCTGTAACCAGGTAATAAATGGAGATGATCTGGTGATCCGGATGAAAGGCCGATTGCTGAAAATAATCTGTTGTGTAAATGTGTGCGCCCACTGAAACACGCAAATCCATTTCTTCCATGAATTCACGTTCAAGACAATCTCTTGTTCCCTCACCATATTCCAATCCTCCTCCGGGAAATTTTGTAAAAGGTTTTCCTTTGATCAGTTCATCGCTCACCAGTACTTCCTGCTGTTCATTGATCAGCACTCCATACACACGCACATTAAAACGAAACATCAGCGGAATAATTTTTTACGCAGGAAAACCCAACCTACAAGGAGTGAAATGGTAAATGATAAACCAACGATAATGTAAAATGCATAAGGCGAGGCTTCAAAACCATTGGGTACATTCATACCAAACAAACTGGCGATCAATACAGGAAAAGTAAGGACAATGGTGATCACTGCCAGTCTTCTTAAAACCTGGTTCTGGTTATTGGCAATGATGCTGGCATAGGCGTCCATGGTACTACTCAGAATATTGGTGTAGATGTTGGCCATTTCAAGTGCCTGTGAAGTATCAACCACCAGATCTTCCAGAAATTCTTTTTCTTCTTCATTAAGGAGCAAGAAATTGGTTCTTACCAGCTTCATAAATAAAAGTTCATTGGATCGAAGCGCAGTCACAAAATAGAGCAGACTTTTCTGTATTCTTAAAAGCTGTAATAATTGTTCATTTTTATTGGAATCATAAAGGCGCTGTTCAAAAAGATTTCTTTTCTGATTGATGACTTTCAGTTGTTCCATAAAATCCTGCACGATCTTTTCGAAGATCTTCAGCACCATCATATTTCTTTTGTCGGGATGGCGGTTTTGAAAAGTATTCAGGAATTTTTTGATGGCAGGATTTTCAAAAGAATTTACGGTTACGATCTGGTTATGGGTTAGTATAATGCAAATCGGAATTGTAATAAAATAGGCATCACTTTCGTTAAATGAATTGTTTTGCGTTGGTGTTTTCAGTACGATCAGTCTTACATTGTCTTCTTCCTCAAACCTGCTGCGTTCATCAATGTCAAGGGAATCCGTAAGGAAGTCAAGTGGTATGTCCAGCTTTTCTGAAAGGAAATGAAATTCTTCCTGTTTCAGTGGTGGTGATATATTGATCCATGAACCAATTTCAGGTTCATTAGTTTCTATGGTTTTCTGATTTTTATTGATGAAATATTTTACCACAATTATTCAATTTCAATTGATCCTTCAAAAGATTTTTCTGCTGGTCCAATCAGCCAGATGTTGCTGAACTGATCGCCTTTTTTATCAAATTCCACGTTTAGCTTCCCCCCGGGCGTGCTCACATTTACATGGTTGAATCCTGTTTCATTGTGCGCGCAAACAAGTGCTGAAGCAGTTACACCCGTGCCGCAGGAAAATGTTTCATTTTCAACACCTCTTTCATAAGTGCGCACTTTTATATGGTCGCTTTTACCTGTTACCTCCACAAAGTTGATATTGATCCCGTTCTTTTCAAAATCTCTATTGTACCTGAAAGCCCTTCCTTTTTTAAATACATCTTCCTCATCTACCTGATCTGAAAAACACACCAGGTGTGGAGAGCCCGTATTCAGCAGGTAGTGTTCGCGGTACGATCTTATTTCATTTACATCATTCATTTTTAAGGCTACCTGTCCATTGTCATTGATCGTGGCTTCATGCAAGCCATCTACCGCCAGGAAACGATAAAGAGAACGCGCTATGCCGCAATGTTCTGCAAATTTTACAAGACATCTTCCACCGTTGCCGCACATGGAGCTCTTGTTTCCATCTGCATTGAAGTAGATCATTTCAAAATCATAATCCGGGTTTAGGTTGAGCATCATCAGTCCGTCTCCTCCAATACCAAAACGCCGGTTGCACATAAAAGCCACTTGTAGCTGTGATAATCCATCATAACGATTGTCCCGGTTATCAATAATTACAAAATCATTTCCTGTGCCCTGGTATTTATAGAATTGGATCTTCATAGTTCATTGCTGATGATGTCGAGCGTTTTGATGATCAGTTGATGCACTAATCGATCACTGTGTGAGGAAAATTCTTTTTTAACCCGGTTGGCAACAATGGCGTTGAGTGAAAGGCAATGATGTCCAAGCAGTTTACCTAACCCATAAATGCCTGCGGTTTCCATTTCGAAATTGGTGATCCTGTGCGCACCGAATGTAAAACCTGTAAGGCGGTTAATGAGGTCAGGGTTGTTTACGCCCAGCCTGAGAATTCTTCCCTGCGGACCGTAAAAACCGGGACAGGTAACAGTTATGCCCTGGTGAAAATCGTGAACAAAATGTTTTAACAGTGCTGGACTGGCCATGCTGATATAAGGACTGCTGGTATTTGAATTCAGCTGAGTATGTGTAACGAAGGATTGCAGCAACTGGTTTTCCAGGTCGTTATGTTCCATCCTGTAAAAATTCATCAGGTTATCCAGTCCCAATCCATGTGTGGAAGCAACAAAACTGTCAACAGGAATATCTTCCTGCAGCGAGCCGGAAGTGCCGATGCGGATGATGTTAAGATGGGTGGGTTTTTCTTTAACCAGTCGTGTTTCAAAATCAATATTGACGAGGGCATCCAGTTCATTCAATACAATGTCGATGTTGTCTGTTCCGATACCTGTAGAAGCCACCGTAACTCTTTTATTGCCGATGCGTCCCGTGTGGGAAACAAATTCGCGGTGCTGGTGTTTTACTTCAATGGCATCAAAATGCTTGCTCACAAGGGAAACCCTGTCGGGGTCACCTACGGTAATGATATTTTGTGCAACTTCTTCGGGTTTTAAATTCAGGTGGTAAATAGCACCCCGGTGATTGATGATCAATTCGGATTCTGCAATTCTTTGCATGTGGTGGAAATTCGTTCTTTGATGCAAATGTAGTTCGATAACTTAGTAAAATTTCCTATTTTCGCTGCGGTCTTAAAAGCCGGTTTTCAGGAGTGAATGCTGCCTCCTGAAAGGAAATGGTACCGTGGCCGAGTGGCTAGGCTGAGCTCTGCAAAAGCTCCTACAGCAGTTCGAATCTGCTCGGTACCTCGAAAGCATTTTAATAAAACCCGCTTCCATGGCGGGTTTTTGATTGCACATTGTTTACCATTTTGTGTCGATGCACGCAGCTACGGGATTCCTTGGTTGTGAATTGCTTCTACCGATATTGCGCTCCTACGGAGCTATGGGATTCCCTTGATGTGAATTGCTTCTACCGATATTGCGCTCCTACGGAGCTATGGGATTCCCTTGACGTGAATTGCATCTACCGATATTGCGTTCCTACGGAGCTATGGGATTCCGTGGATGTGAATTTGCCATCTACCGATATTGCGCTCCTACGGAGCTATGGGATCCCTTGATGTGAATTGCATCTACCGATATTGCGTTCCTACGGAGCTATGGGATTCCCTTGACGTGAATTGCATCTACCGATATTGCGCTCCTACGGAGCAGTAAGATTATGCGTTTATCCTGTTCTGTCAATACCACTTTATAATTATTAATTACCGGGTCAAAAGTTATATTGGCTTCATTTATTCTTTTGATGTGTGCCAGGTATTCCCCTTTTTTATTCCTTAGCTGGTTGCCATCCCAGGAAATAAAATCTGTCAATTTTTCCTGCGGTGGCGGCGTAAACCCATTCTTCTTCATTAGGTAGTCTGAATATTACTTTTTTAAATTTTCTTTTTGGGTCGGAATTATTAATTCCAGTAAGCCATTTGCAATAGTTAACTGCACTTTCATAAGTTACAGTCACAACTGGAAAGTTATCGTAAGAGGGATGTGAATGATAAAATTTTACCATAGGGTTACTAGTCCCTTCTTCTTTTGCCCATTTTGTGGTGTCTAACAAATTGTTAGCATACTGTTCTGTTTGATTGTTTTGGAGTAGCGACAATAGAAAATTTCTGTAGTCTTTATTCGATGTTTCAAACTTGCAGAAATACAAGTTGTTCTTGACCTTTTAAAAATCAGATTTAGTATCAGGAATTATATTGGATTGGGTATTTATAAATGATGTGATTCCAATCGTTGGGATCATACAAAATATAAACAGGAAGCGTCTCATGGTAAAAATAATTTGAACGATCAGGAGTTTGCCAAAGTACTAAAATGATAATTAAGAATTTTGGAACATTAAGTTAAGGAATTTTCAACTGTGTGAAGGCATTGGGGGTGCAGCTGGGTGTGATGCCTCAGGCATTTTTTATTATAGCCACGTAGCAGCGCCATGATTTTTTATAAATTTAAATGATAGCTATATGCCGCTCCTGCGGAGCTCAATTGTTCGTGGTGACATTTCCACAAACTGAATAGCCCAACATAATGTCTAAACAATCTGATTTATTCACAGAATTCAAACATCTTTGCGTTTTTAATCCCGAAGGAAATGACAAAAGAGGAAGAGGAATTTTATAATTACTGGGACGTGGCCCGCCTGAAAAAAAAGAAATTTCTCCGCAAGCTTTCAATTGGATTGCCCCTGGCGGTTCTGATTTCGGTTGCGGTGCTGGTAAATGTTTTTTCAGGATGGTACCACAAGGCCGATGTAGCACTCAGAAGCAATGCCTCGCTGATGATCGTGATCCTGCTGGCCATTATCGGCATCGTCATCTTCATCACAATATTTTCTTCCCACCATCGTTGGGACAGAAACGAATCGGTTTACAGGGAACTAAAAGAAAAATATAATAAATAGTTAAGCAGCGGCCTGATAATAAATCAGGTCTAATCAAAAAACCCGGAATATGTTGAAGAATTTTTTGGCCATCATGATCATGGCAATCTTTTTTAGTGGTTGTGCTAAGTCTGGCGATGGCTTTAAATGTTTATACGAACCCTGCGAATATGTGGCTCCTGCCAGTGAAATTGCTGCAGTGCAGGGTTACCTTACGGCCAACAGCATCACTGCCACCCAACATTGCAGTGGGTTGTTTTATACCATTTCTGAACCAGGTACTGGCCAGTCGCCAACAGCCTGCCACGCTGTTAATGTCACCTATGAAGGTCGCCTGACCAACGGAAATGTTTTTGATGCCAATACCATAAGCATCAATCTCTCACAGGTAATTGCAGGCTGGGCCAACGGAGTTCCCCTGATCAAACAGGGTGGTAAGATCCGTTTATTTATTCCGCCATCACTGGGTTATGGGCCAACTGCACAACCGGGCATTCCTGCCAATTCGATTTTAATTTTTGATGTGGAACTGCATTAACTTCTTTAACCTTAGGGTAGATGTCAATGGGTTAACTTTGAGAAAATTTTTAGTTTGGCCCAGGAATCCATTTCTGTTTTCGATATTTTTAAAATAGGCGTAGGTCCCTCCAGTTCCCACACGCTTGGACCCTGGCGTGCCGCGCAAAGATTCCTGCAAACCCTTGAAGCTTCCGCAAAAGGAAACGAGATAAAAGACCTCCGGATCCTTTTGTATGGTTCTCTTGCCAAAACAGGAAAGGGTCATGGAACCGATGTAGCCGTATTACTGGGTTTATCAGGCGATGATCCCGTAACTTTTGAGGTAGACCAGATCACTCCCAAAATGCAGGCAATTGCCACAGAAAAGAAATTGTTGCTTGGTGGTAAACTTCCGATTGATTTTGATCCTGCAACCAACATTGAATTTCTTTTTTCAGAATCACTTCCTTTTCATCCCAATGCATTAAGTTTTCTTGCAAATTTTAATAATGGCGATGCCATTTCCGAAACCTATTATTCAATAGGCGGAGGTTTTGTGGTAAAGGAAGGAGAGGTGCTGGATGGCACGCATATGCATTTGCCATTTCCAGTAAATACATCGGAAGAGTTATTGCACTGGTGCAGAAAAACAGGGCTTTCCATTCATGAAGTGGTGATGGAAAATGAATCCGCATGGCGCAGTGAAAAGGAAACAAAAGAAGGTGTTTTGAAAATATGGAGTGTGATGCGCGACTGCACCTTTCGTGGTTGCCACACTTCCGGTATTTTACCTGGCGGACTGAATGTAAACCGGCGTGCCGCCCACCTGAATAAAAGGCTACTGAAAGATAAAACCTATAAAGACCAGGTGGAATGGTTCGAGGCCATCAGGCAGGGTGGAAATTCATTCCAGTACATCCTGGATTGGGTGAGTTGTTTTGCACTTGCTGTAAATGAAGAAAATGCTTCATTTGGCAGAGTGGTTACAGCACCTACCAATGGTGCTGCCGGCGTAATTCCTGCTGTGTTGCATTACTACACCATCTTTCATGAAAATATTACCGAAGAAAAGATCGTGCATTTCATGTTAACAGCATCTGAGATCGGAAGCATATTTAAAAAAGGTGCTACCATTTCAGCTGCCATGGGTGGTTGCCAGGCGGAGATCGGCGTATCATCCAGCATGGCGGCAGCTGCATTAACAGAAGCTTTGGGTGGAACACAAAGACAGGCATTGATGGCCGCAGAAATAGCAATGGAACATCACCTGGGAATGACCTGTGATCCTATTGCAGGACTTGTACAAGTGCCTTGCATCGAACGCAATACCATGGGCGCCATCAAGGCAATAACTGCATCACAGCTCGCACTTCAAAGTTCTCCGGATTTTGCAAAGGTTTCTCTTGATGCCGTTGTAGAAACCATGTGGGCCACTGCTTTGGATATGAACAGTAAATACAAGGAAACCGCTGAAGGTGGACTGGCTGTTAATATTCCGTTGAGTTTGAGTGAATGCTGAGAGATAATATAGGTGATAGGTTTGAGGTTTTAGCTTCCAGCTTTTCCTGACCTATTACCTATAACCTTTCTCCTAATATTCCTTCACCACTCCATACAAAGTATCCCGCTCTACGGGCTTGCGATTGGCCTGCCGGATCAGTTGTACGATTTTTTCAGTGCTATAGAAGGCGTCTGCTCTTCGGAACCGGCCATTGAATAGATCTTTATAGTTTTAGGTTTGAGGTTTTAGCTTCCAGCTTTTTCCTTACCTATTACCTATAACCTATTACCTTTCTCCTAATATTCCTTCACCACTCCATACAAAGTATCCCGCTCTACGGGCTTGCGATGGGTCTGCCGGATCAGTTGTACGATTTTTTCAGTGCTATAGAAGGCGTCTGCTCTCCGGATCCGGCCATGGAATAGATCTTTTTAGTTTAATGTTTTAGCTTCCAGCTTTTTCCTGACCTATTACCTATTACCTATTACCTATTACCTTTCTCCTAATATTCCTTCACCACTCCATACAAAGTATCCCGCTCCACAGGCTTGCGATTGGCCTGCCGGATCAGTTGTACGATTTCTTCAGTGCTCATAGAAGGCGTCTGCTCCTCGGAACCGGCCATTGAATATATCTTTGTTGTATCGTCAATAGTGCCGTCAATATCATTTACTCCAAAAGCCAGGCTGAGTTGTGCGTTCTTTCTTCCCAGCATAGGCCAGTAAGCCTTCAGGTGCGGAAAGTTATCCATGTACAACCGGGCAATGGCATACAGTTTCAAATCTTCAATAATACTTGCTTCCGCTATGTGACTCATGTCGTTTCCACCATTCCGGAATTTTAAAGGAATGAAGGTGTTGAAGCCGCGGGTTTTATCCTGGAGATTTCTTAACCGCTCCATATGATCGATGCGGTGTTCATATTTTTCAACATGTCCGTACAGCATCGTTGCATTGCTGTGCATGCCCAGTTGATGTGCCGTTTCGTGTATGTGCAGCCAGCCTTCCGCATCAACTTTATCAGGACAGATCTGCTGCCTGATTTCATGATCAAAGATCTCCGCGCCACCACCGGGCAATGATTGTAGTCCGGCTTCCTTCAACAAAATCATTCCTTCCTCCACACTGAGCTTTGCCTTCCTGAACATATAATCCAGTTCAACAGCAGTAAAGCCTTTGATATGAAGATCCGGCCTGTGCGCTCTTATCTGTTTCAGCAGGTCAATGAAAAAATAAAGATTCATTTTTGGGTGCACACCGCCTACAATATGTACTTCCGTTTCCGGCTTTCCATCATAGTTTTTTACAATGTTCATCATATCATCGATGCTCAGTTCCCAACCTTCTTCTCTCTTTGCATACAGCCTGGAATAAGAACAGAAATGACAGGAGAACACACAAACATTTGTAGGTTCAATATGAAAATTGCGGTTGAAATAGGTAATATTTCCATGTAGCTTTTCCCTTACATGGTTGGCAAGGGTGCCGACAAAAGGAAGATCTGCTTTTTCAAAAAGCAATAATCCTTCTTCCTGGTCTATCCTCTGACCATTGTAGATCTTTTCTGCGATCCTGTTCAGATCAGGATCGGTATGGGTAAGGGGTATTTTTTTTTCAATGGCCTGCTCCGTCATAAATCAATATTGCGGGGCAAAGGTAGGTACTAAAAAATAAGGCCCCTGTTAAGAGGCCCTAAAATCGGTTCGGAGCAATCTTAATGTTTGATCACTTTCTCCACTACATCACCACGGTCGCTGTAGCCCATTCTCACAAAATACATTCCTGAAGGTTTTCCGTTGAGGTCAACCTGCATGGTAGTATTGGCATTGCCATTGAAAACCCTTGACCATACCAGTTGTCCTGTAGCATTAAAAATATTTACGTATTTAAGATTTGCAGGCTGGCGATAATGCCAGATCGTAAATGAGGATTGAAACACCGTTGGAAGCACAAGGTATCCCTGTTGTTTCAATAGCGCCGGAAGTGTAATTGTGTTCAAATTGATATTGTCAATGAAAACATTGTTCTCCTTATTGTTCGTCATTCTAAAAAGTACCAGTATCGGACTTTGATTGACAAACTGCGTAAGATCGACAGCTTCTTTTCTCCATTGTGCTGAAGCAGTGGGGAAGAATTCTGTGTTTTGTCCGGCGGTCAATGTTCTGAGTTCATTACCCCATTTCTTATAAACAGAAGTATAAGTGTTTCCACAGTCTGTTGTAACCAGCACTTCCAGTGTATCCATTGGTTGTCCGGGTGCTCGGAAAGAAGCAGCGGCCAGGTCAAAAGATAATTTTACCGAATCCACCCCGGAATAATTTACAAGTGGTAGTGCAAGCAGGTCGCGCTGACCAATACCATTATAGTTGAACGTATTCACATAAGCAGCACCGGAATTGCCGTTTCCGTTTCCATGTCTGGTCCATGTGATACTATTATCAGGGTTCACCAGCGCCCAATTGGCTGGAGGAAATCCTGCTGTAATAAAAGATTCTGTAAGTGGAGCCGAAGTTGTACCAGGAACAGCGAAAGCTTTTATAAGTGTATCATTTAAAAGATTGGCATCACCCGTTCCACCAGGAGACACTGGGTCTGCAGTAAATATCCTGATCGTTCTGTTTCCGGTACTAACAGGAATAGCCGGAAGATTCACAATGGCTGTTTGTAAAGGATTGATGGCCTGGTTGAATGTTTGCATTACAATTGCTCCATTATCAATCTGGTAACCTACTTTAAAAGAGGATACGGTTTCCTGGCTCTGGTTCCTGACTTCGATCCTGGGGCTGATGGTAGCTCCACAGCTTATGGCTTCAGGTGAAACAATTGCCATCAATTGGAGATCGCGCGGTGCGGGCACCAAAATATTGATGTTATCAATAAAAATATTATTACCAAATCTGGAACTGTTCCTGAACACCACTACCACATTTCCTGTACTCATTACAGGCCCGCTGATGCTGATGTTTTCCGTTCTCCAGTCTGCAGCCTGCGGACTTACATAAGGGTTGTCTGATGAACCTGCTGTGGCCAGGTCGGCACCCCATTTTTTATAAACGGTCTGAAAAGTGTTTCCGCAATCAGAAGATACGAGTACAGAAAGCGTATCATGAAAACCTGCAGTTGGGTAATATTTATGTGCGAGATCAAAGTTCAGCAACAATGCGGTGGCGCCATTAGTTTGAATAGGCAGTGACCTGAAGTCATCTATGTTGTTGACCGCATCAAAATCATAATTATTGATGAACATGGCACCTAAACTTGCCCTGCCTGGTGTAACACGGGTCCATGTAAAATCATTATTCGGATTACGAACCATCCAGTTGGCAGGAGGGAAGGTGTTGGATTCAAAACCTTCTATAACCGGCAGCGTTGTATTTGTTGTGTAGGTAACGATACTTGTTTTGCTGTCGTTGGCAGGATTTCCATCAGCGGCTCCGTTAGGAAGCGAAGTGGCGATCATGATATTGTTTATTCCTGAAGCCAGACTAATGGCAGGAAGTGTTACTGTTGTTGAATTGTTAGGTGCAAGGTTTCCTGTCCAGGTATATGGTGCCTGCGCTACTCCGTTTATGGTTACAGTGATGCGTACAGATGTAAGTGCGTTGGACCCGTTGTTTGTTAGGGTTACCTGGGGAGTTGAACCTGGCGTACAAACAAAACTGCCATTAGCAGGCGTAGCGATCAGCGCAATGGAAGCATCATTACTGATGGCTACAAGTGACTGACAGCCCTGAGAAGTTTTCAGACCGGTTCTGTCAGGTGCAAAGTTCAGGGCATTTTCCATTCGGATGGCCTGCTGTACAGTAAAAAGCAGCATACACCGGCGATCCGCATACTCCATCATGTTCAGCCAAATAATCACTGAAACATTGGGTGAACCGGA